>Ga0208734_100025_pt1 | contig 104082 bp, 97 predicted proteins | sample Subbio2Aug_QV11A_FD_184824 | JGI IMG/M metagenome (GOLD analysis project Ga0208734, IMG submission 184824) | Serpentinite rock and fluid subsurface biosphere microbial communities from McLaughlin Reserve, California, USA - CR12Aug_QV11A (SPAdes) | ecosystem: Environmental > Terrestrial > Deep... | reverse complement strand
CCATTGGCGACGGGTAATCGGAACATCAGCAATATTTTCTGCGTTAATCATGATCACAGAACCTTAAGGAGCCTATGCGCTTTATTTTGGGTTCTTTTTGTCGTGCCCAAATTTCTTAAATTAATTTGTTAATTTTACTTTGCTGGTGTTTTTACTTTTGGTCATTTAAATCTGACCCCTGAATAGTTACTGAAGAACAAAAGATGCGCTGGAAATTGGGAACAATGTATGGAACAACTCCAGCTGGCATGGTATACTGGCAACAAAAGATTTCACCGAGGGAGGTTTTGCCGTGCGGTATACCCTTGCCTTGTTAGTGGTAGACAGGCCGACCGTATTGTCCCATGTGGCGGGCTTAATCAGCCGGCGCAGGTTTAACATAAAAAGTATTGCCGCCGGTGCAACGGATGAGCCTGGTGTGACCAGAATTACCCTGGTGGTGGATTGCGGAGAAGAAATGATTGAACAGGTCATGAAACAACTGGCCAAGCTGGTAGATGTGGTCAAGGTAGCGGATTTAACCGCCGTGCCCTCCATCAACCGGGATATGGCCCTCATCAAAGTTAAGGCCCTGCCGGAAAAGCGGACCCAGATCGTGGACATCGTCAATATCTTTAGGGCCAGAATTGTAGATGTGACCAGGGATACCATGGTAATTGAAGCGACCGGCGAGGTGGAAAAGATCGACGCCCTGTGTGAAGTCATGGCTGAGCATGGTATCATCGAGATCGCCAGGACCGGTTTGATTGCGGTATCCCGCGGGCCGGCGCCGCTAAAAGACCTGCCGGTAAAGATAGATTAGACATTTTCCTCCCTACCGGGAGGTTTTTTTGTAATTGCACCTGTTTTAAGAAGGGAAATTTTATATTTTTTGTCGAAAAATAAAGGGTATTTTTGGCATTTGCCGAACTAGCTATGTTAATCTGCCAAAAAATTCCCGCAGGTCTGGCCTTTGCGGCTTTTGCCCCGGCTGTTTGCGGGTGGCGGCGGGTCAAAGAACACGTTCTATTCGTAGCATTTGGAAGGAGTTATGGTCATGGTTCAAAAGCTCTCTTTTATTTCTTTGATTTTTCATGCTATTCCCGAAGGCATTGCTTTAACTGCCCTAGTTTGGTCATTTTTAAAGCTGCCTTTTCAATGGAAAAGTATTGTTTTTATCGGTTTTCTTCATGGAATAATAAGTTATTTTGTCAGGCTTTTACCTGTATCGTTTGGCATTCATACTGCTCTATTAATATTTGGATTAACGATATTAATTTGTGTTTGGTCAAAAACATATTTTTCCACAACTCTTTTTCGTGTTGTCTTTGCAGTTTTCATCCTAGCCTTGGGCGAAGTAGTTATAGGCGGAAGCCTATTAGCGATTTTTAATATAAGTTGGGATGAACTGCAAAATAGCCAATGGATTCGGGTTTTGCTTGGAACTCCTAACACTTTCTTTATCCTGGTAATTGCGCTTTCTTTGAATCAAAAAACCAAAGCGATACATACTGAAAGAATAAAAAATATATAAATCGTTGGGAGTTTAATGGGATGCAAGGCTTTTTGGATCATTGTGTTGTTTATTTAACTAAGGAAGCGAACTTGAAAACTGAACAACAAGAAATCGTTCGTTTCGGTTTGGAATGTACGGCTTCGGCAATATTAAGTACAGGCGTTGCACTTGGGCTTGGTGGTATACTAGACCAGTTTCCCGAAACCCTGACGGCCTTGCTTATTTTTGCTCTTCTTCGCCGCTTTTCTGGCGGCTCCCATTGCACCGCGCCCGGCAGGTGCGCGCTTTTCACAGCACTGATACTGGCCTTGATTGCTGGACAAGCCCGCTGGCTTTTCGGGGTAGGATTCCAGCATCACTACCTGGCGATAACAGCCGTAACCTTGATGGCCGTGGTGATCCATTGCCGGTGGGCGCCGGCGGACTGCCCGGCCCACCCCATCGCTAAACCGGTGCGGCGCCAGAGATTGAAAAGGTTATCCCTGGCAGCGATCGCTGTCCTGGCAAGTTTTCTTTTCCTGATCATATATCTGGGGAACGGCCTTTATGCCGGTGTCGGCTGGATAAGTTTGTTATGGCACTCGCTGGGCGTCACGCCCTGGGGAAATAAAGCTGTGGCCGGGGCCGACCAGCTCCTGGCCGCGGCGGGAATAAGGAGGTGACAAGGTAATGAAAAGATGGAAAATGGTGCTGCTGGGGAGTCTGGTAACTCTCCTGTCCTGGCTGGCCAGCGCAAATGCAGCTTCAGCATCTACTGTAGTATGGTACCAGCCCGAAGTGCCCGCAGCGCTGCGCAGGTAACAATTTTCCGGGGCAAAGGGGAGGGTTTGCTTCCTCTTTGCTCCCCCAAACGAGGAGTTCTGATGAATCAAAAAGAGAAAAAGCGGCGAGAGAAAATAGCCGAATATGTAGCTGTGACCCACATCAGCGGCTTTCTCATCGGGGCGATGGCCATCATCAAAACACTAAACCTGAACCTGGATGAAAGCCTGCGTCCGGTATTTCCGGCCGGGCTTCTGGTGGCGCTTTTATTGTACCTGGCAGCAAGAGGCGCATTGGCCTACCTGGCTAAAAACGAGCGGGTTAAGGGGGTTATTTTGGGGATTCCCGCCGGACTCCACCTGGGGGCAGTTGGCATCCTGGTCGCCGTAGTTACTCTGGTGCTCTGGTTTTCCGGCCAGGGACAAAGCCAGGTCAAGGTGCTCTACACCATCCCCATTATCCTGGCGGCAGTTAACCACGGTAAGATCCCCGGCCTGGCTGCCGCGGCGGCGGCCAGCCTGGTGATGATTGCCGTAACCTTGAGCGGCGGGCCGGTTAACCTGGAGCCAGACCTGGTGTTTGCCGGTGTCTTTATCCTGTTGGCCTGGCTGATCGGCGGCCTGCGGGATGTGGAGAATGAGGCCAGGGAGCATCTGGTCGATATGGTAAATACAGACGATATTACTGGGCTAATTAACCACCGCCATTTTCAAGAGCGCCTCGATGCCCTGCTTGCCGGCGCCCGCCCCTCGGGTTTTGCATTCACCTTAATTGTTTTTGATATCGACTATTTCAAGCACTATAACAACACCTTCGGCCACCGGCAGGGCGACCAGGTGCTGGTTGAAATCGGCGGCCTGTTGAAAGAGATGATTCCCGTTCCCGGATTTGCCGCCCGGCTGGGCCATGATGAATTTGCGGTGGTGCTTCCCGGGATCTCCTTACAGGAAGCTACCGCCTTTAGCGAAAAGCTGCGGGCTCAAATAAATGGCCAGGAGTTCTTTGGCGGGCAGGTGCAGCCTGGCGGTAGGATTACCGTATCAATTGGCGTGACGGCCTATCCCGATCATGGATCAAACAAGCAGGACCTTGTCCGCGCAGCTTTCGAAGCGCTGGAAAAAGCAAAGGTTACCAATAAGAACCGCGTGGAAGTATATTTTTCCGTTTTCGAGGACTTGAAAAAGAGCATGAATGAATCCGAGCGGGATCTCCTGAGCTCGGTCCGGACCCTGCTTGGGGTCATCAATGCCAAGGACAAATATACCTACGGCCACTCCGAACGGGTGGTCCAGCTTTGCCGTCTGTTGGCCCGCCGGGCGGGAATGAATGAAAAAGAAGAACGAATGCTAGCCTATGCCGCTTTTTTGCACGACATCGGCAAGATCGAGGTTCCCCGGGAAGTGCTTAATAAAGTGGAACCTCTTTTGCCGGAAGAATGGGAAACGCTGAAAATGCACCCTCTTTGGGGAATTGACATCATCAGGCCGGCTGTTTCTTTGCAGGAAGCCATTCCCGTTATTAAACACCATCATGAGAATTATAACGGCACCGGTTACCCGGAAGGCATATCCGGCAAGGATATTCCTTATGGGGCAAGGGTTTTGCGGATCATCGATTCCTTCGACGCGATGACCACCCATCGTCCATACCGCCGGGGGATCAGCCTGCCGGAGGCACTTCAGGAGTTGGCAAAAGGTTCCGGCAGCCTTTATGACCCAGAGCTGGTAAAAGGGTTCGTTATCTGCATGGAAGAGTTAAAGGAGAGCCGGGAAATAAGTTCAAAACGGCTAAACATATAAGCGGGAGGTTAGTCGTTTTTATCACTCAGTCCTAAGTGCTGCGCCCGGCTGGCAAGGCGATCCGTTCCTGCAGCAGATCGCTTTGCATGCGGAAGTACTCCTCCCGGCTGATATCCCCCCGGGCATAACGCTCCTTTAATATTCCCAGGGGATCCAGCCTGCGCTCCAGTTCGGCATTCATTGCCCGTAATCTTTTTATATGCATCCACATATAACCAATTATGCCAAGCAATATAAGTGAATAAAGCATTGTGACACCACCTTGAGGTAAGGTTGTTCAGGTTTCACTGGGATAATTCAACTTGAAACCTTTTTTTCCTTCCCCGGTGTTTCAACTTTCGGGGACATTCCCTTATTCGGGGACATTCCTGTCCCGTTCAAGAAGCAAGAAGCAAGAGGCAGGAAGCAGGATGGAAGACAGGAGAACCGTCCCCCTGTCTTTATTTGGCTACCTCCGGCAAAGGCTGTTGCTCTCCCAGCTTTTCCCGGTTTAAGCCGGGCTCATCACCCTTGCTGGGACGGGCGCAGAAGTATTCATCGAACATTTCCTGGCTGCCGCGCCACAATTTTAAAGTGTAAAGGTAATAGGTAGCCCCTGGAAAGTAGTTCAAGACGTTTTCCAGGCAGATGCTAAGCCCCAGGGATCGCATCTGGTCAATCTTTTTGAAGACGTGCTCTTTCATTTGCTCGTGGGAGCGGCCCCGGTTTGAGCCAGGAATTAAAGCCGGCCCCCGCTGAAAGCGCTCTGCCTGCTCTCCATGCCGCTCCAGGCTGTGGAGGCAGGATTTCATCTCCCGCACTTCCTGGCGGATTTCTGCTAGTTCGTCCTGCACAGAATAAAGGGCCAGCTCGGTTATTTTATATACCGTGTCTACCGTCTGTTGGATAGCCAGTTTGTAGTTTTGATACTCTGTTTCCAGGCGTTCAAGCAAAAGCTGCTTGATGGTTGGGGTGTCCTGCAGCATCTGCAGCAGTTCCTCCACTGTAAAAGACACTGGCCGTGAGCTCTTTGAATATTCTTTGCCCAAGAAATCAGCAGGCATTCTTAGCTTGCCAACCTTGCCGGTCCGGCTGGCCCGATGTTTCGCCCCCTGAGCCGCCCTCGCCTTTTCTCGCCGATCCTGCTCAAATAATCCGGATATCTCATCCAACGTTGATCCCTCTCTCTTAAAGTCATAGATAATTTGCGTCGGGCAGAATTTTAAAATATTGTATTAAAACAGAACATCATTCTTCATATTGCCATTAAACCTTGAAAAATATACCTGCTGGTCGCAGGTTCCAATAGCAAAATTAGGAAGGAAAAGCGATTTTGATGTCGAATTGTAGTTTCAATCTATTTTACCCAAAGACCGGAAAAAACGAGTTTAGGGGGGCGAGCCATGAAAAAGTTATACCAACTGTTTGATTTCAGACACTGGAGCATCCGCTACAAGCTTCTGGCCTCTTTCTTGATAATTATTCTGGTATTTGCCGCTGCAGTCTTGATATCTTATCTGCAAATTGCCGCAATTTTCGGCAAAGTGAAAGAAATGGAGCAGGCTAATGCGAGCCTGATCAAGGTGCATAAGATTAATGATGCGGGCCGGGACCTTTATATCCATGTGGCAGATATAATTATCGGTGGTACGGAAGCTGATATTGATAAATACAATCAAACGAGCCGCCAGCTGAACGAATTGACTGCAGAACTGAAGACAGACCTCGCCAATACCCGGGAAGTGCAGTTATTAGAGGCGATTGCCAAGCAGCAGATCCGGATGGAAAGCGGCTTTAAAGGAGTGGTTGCCGCTTGGCGGCTGAGGGACCAGGAGGGCATGCGCCGCTGGAATATTGAAATGACAACCGTGAGAAACAATATTATCAATTTGACAAGCCAGCTGACGCAAGAAATCCAGGCCATCCAGGCTAATGCTGCCAGAGATTTGCAGCGGCATCTGGATCATATCGTACAGCAGATGATGATAGCCATTCTTGCCGCGCTGGTGCTGGCTATCGCAACCGCTTTGGTGAGCGGCCATTTCATGCGGACACCTGTGGCAAAACTGGCGGCCTACAGCCGTCAAATTGCTGCCGGCAACCTGATTGGCGAACCCCTCTACCATAAGGACAAAGATGAAATCGGCCAGCTGGTGCAGGCCTTCAATGAGATGCGCAATTCCTTGCGGGGGTTGATTCACTCTGGCATCGAGACCTCCCAGCAGGTAGCGGCTGCCAGCCAGGAATTGGCTGCATCTGCCGGGCAGATGGAGGAGGCCGCAGGCCAGGTGGCCGAAAGTGTGCAGGAAATTGCCCGGGGTGCGCAGGAACAGGCTGTCAACGCCCAGTCGGTGGCCCAGGCGACGGAAAGACTGCTGCAAAAAGTAAGGGCCGTCCATGCCGGCTCAGAGGAGATGAATGCCGGAGCAGACACCGTATATAAAGTTACTGTAGCCGGGAATGAGACGATCCGCGCCGCAGAAACCCAGATGAGTGCGATCAGCAATCAGGTGAGCTCGATCTCGGTCTTAGTTGAAAACCTGGGACGCCGGACCAGGGATGTGGAAGAAATTGTCGAGCTGATCACCGGTGTTGCAGACCAGACCAATCTCTTGGCGTTAAATGCAGCCATCGAGGCGGCCAGGGCCGGCGAGCACGGGCGGGGATTTGCCGTAGTGGCCGAGGAAGTGCGCAAACTGGCTGAGCAATCAGCCCAGGCTGCTGGCCGGATTATTGACACCATTAAGGAAATCCGGATCGAGACCGCTAAGGCGATGCAGGCCATGCAGGAGGGCACTAAAGAAGTAGAACAGGGGAGTGAACTGCTCAGGAAAACCAGCGGCGCTTTTGCCCAGATTCGCGAAAGTATGGGGCATTTAGGTGAAGGCGCCCAAAAATTAGTCGGTCTGGCCAGAGAAATGGAGTTAACCAGCCACGAAGTTGGCGGCCAGGTGCAAAACATAGCGGCTGTGACAGAAGAAGCCACGGCAGGCACCGAGGAAGTTTCCGCCGCAGTGGAAGAGCAGCGGCAGCTGGTGAAAGAAATAGCGGCTTCAGCGGCAAAGCTGTCTGAAATGGCCGAAGAAACAGTCAGGGTTTCTGGCAAATTTCAGATTTAAAGCCAACTTTACCCCGGCAGCAAGGGTATGATATAATCATAAGCACAGCTATTTGGAAAAGGGGGAAGGATATGTCCGGAAAGATTGTACATATCAAGACCATCGTCAAACCCGATTTAAAAACTACCCTGGCTACAGGGGGCTGCGGTTCTTGCCAGACGTCTTGCCAGTCAGCGTGTAAAACCTCCTGTACTGTGGGCAACCAGGTTTGCGAAAAGAAATAATAAGCCAAAGCCGGGAGCGGCCTGCACATGGGGCAGGCCGTTTCAGCTCTTGTGATCAAGATGCAAGGAGGTAGTGGGTTGGATCAGGGCCATCTGGTCTGGCAGCCGGGAGACCTGCACCGGTTTCGCCAGGGAGGTTTGAATATTGTCTTGGATGTTAATAGCGGCTCAATTCACTTGGTGGACGAAATAGCCTGGGAGTTCCTGGGGGCTTTGGAAAAAGAGGCGGGGAACATGGAACTGGCCAGCCGGGCTCTGGGGAAGGACTATTCCCCTGCGGAGATTAGCCATGTCGTAGCTGAGCTTTTGCAGCTAAAAAGTGAGGGGACCCTTTTTAGCCAGGATGACCTGGCCGCGCACAGCCTTCCAGCAGCATCTGAAACTCAAGTAATCAAGGCTTTATGCCTGCATGTGGCCCACGACTGCAACCTGAGATGCCGCTACTGTTTTGCGGGTACGGGGCCCTTCGGCCACGACCGGTCGCTGATGTCTTTTGAGACCGGCCGGGCTGCGATTGACCTTTTGCTGCAGGCTTCAGGGCAGCGCCCAACCTGTGAAATTGATTTTTTTGGGGGAGAACCTCTGCTGAATTTTACGGTAGTTCGCCGGTTAGTGGCTTATGGCAAAAAAGAGGCTGCCAGGCTGGGGAAGACCATCCGGTTCACCCTGACAACCAACGGGCTCTTATTAAACAATGAGACGAATGAGTTCCTCAATCAGGAGGGGATGCAGGTTGTCTTGAGCCTGGACGGGCGGCCGGAAGTTCATGACAGGCACCGGCCATTCCCCGGCGGTCAGGGCAGTTACAAGCCTGCTCTGGCAAAGATCAGGGATTTCGTCGCTTTAAGGCCAGGGGGAAATTATTACATCCGGGGGACCTTCTCTGCCCATAATCCGGATTTTAGCAGGGATGTCCTTCATTTGGCCGGCCTTGGTTTCAACCGCATCTCGGTTGAGCCGGTAGTTGCCGGGCCAAAAGAAGATTACGCCCTCGACCGGGTCGAACCGGCAGTCCTGGAAAAAGAATATGAGGTGCTGGCCGAGGTCTGCCTGGAAAGAAAAAGGCAGGGGCACCCTATCAATTTCTTTCACTTTAACCTGGAACTCCTGAAAGCTCCCTGCCTGCCCCGCCGCCTGGCCGGCTGCGGCGCAGGCAACGAATACCTGGCGGTTACTCCCGCAGGCAGTCTTTATCCCTGCCACCAGTTTGTCGGACAGGAAAAATTTTTGCTGGGGGATGTCGGGCGGGGGGTTACTAATATCTCTTTGCGTAACCACTTTCAAGAGCTTAACGTATATACCCGCCGGGACTGCCGGTCCTGCTGGGCTCGCTTCTATTGCGGCGGGGGGTGTCATGCCAACAATTTCAGCCACGGGGGCGGCCTGGAGGAAATCTATCTCCTGGGTTGCCGCCTGCAAAAAAAGCGTTTGGAGTGCGCCATTTACCTTCAAGCACAAGAGCTGGCCGGGGAGCCTGTTATCTAACCGCCAACTTCTCGCTGAAACAGGTTTACGGGTCTGGGTCAACTATGTTATAATGATCCAGGTTGCAAATATATATTTCCGGATGATTTGGGGCAATTTACCAGGTAAAGAGGCAAGCCTATCATGTCCGGGCTGGTACATATAATATATCAGGCCGTCTCTAGGGGGGGGGAACTTATTGACTAAACCCAGCCTGAAAGAGCACCGGTTGCCGTTCTACGGCAAGGTTTTGTTCCTGCCAAAACTCGATTTGAGCCGTTTCCAGGGGAAAGGCAAAACCTCTCTGATCGCGGTTTCTGCCTTGATCATATCCCTTCTGGCGGTGGTTGGCTGGTTGGCGTTTCCTTCTGCCAATGCATTGCAAGTCGTAGTGGAAGGGACAGAAATTGGACTCGTAAAGGATCGCCAGACAGCGGAACAGGCGTTTGATATGCTCCTGGCAGAAGTAAACCAGACCGCCAAAAGCCCCTTAACATACAGGGAAAACATTACATATCAACCTGTCAGGGCTAAAGCTAATCAGCTTTTGTCGGCGGAAGAGCTCAAGGAAGCCCTTGCCCGTAGGCTTACCTTTCTTACCGGAGCAGTAGCCTTGGAAATTAACGGCGAACCCCGGCTGGTATTGGCAGACGAAAAAGCTGCCCGCCAGGTTTTGCAAAGGGTAAAAGAAACCCATACGCCCAAGGGCGAAAGGATATCCAACCTGCAGGTTATTTTTGAGGAAAAAGTGCTCTTGGTGCCTCAAAATGTGGAGCCTGATCAGGTGATCGATGTTGAAGAAGCAACCCGCAGGATGCTGGAGGGAACAAAAAAAATTGAGCAGCATGTCGTCGAGCCTGGCGAATCCCTCTGGTTAATAGCCCGTAACAATAAGACGACCGTGGAGGAACTGAGAGAAGCTAATCCCCAGTTAAAGTCAGACGGCCTTAAGATCGGCCAGCAGATAAACCTGCTCAGGGCTGACCCCCTGATAAATGTGTCTGTATCTTACCAGCGCACTGTTAAGGAAACGATCCCTGCTCCTGTTAGGGTGCAAAGCGATACCAACCTTTGGCGAGGGCAGGAACGGGTTTTGGAACGGGGAAAGCCGGGGGAAAAAGAAGTCGTTTACGATATCTCGGAACGAAATGGTGTTCAGATCAGACGGGAAGTGCTGACAGAGAAGGTAATATCGCAACCTGAAACAAGGGTAGTCAGCCGGGGAACAAAACAGATGCTCGCCTCCCGGGAAGGGATGGGAACCGGTCGGCTTGGCTGGCCGGTAAGGGGCCGGATCACCTCCCCATTTGGGATCAGACGGGGCGGTTTCCATACCGGCATCGATCTTGCAGGGGGTACCGGCGATCCTGTTTTTGCTTCCGAGAGCGGCCGGGTTTCTTTTTCGGGATGGCTGGGGAATTACGGCAGACGGGTTGTAATCGACCACGGCGAAGGTTTGTCCACCAGTTATAGCCATCTGTCCAGTAATAAAGTAAAAGCAGGAGACCAGGTAGACAGGGGAGATTTAATCGGCCTTATCGGCAGCACCGGCCGCAGCACTGGACCCCACCTGCATTTTGAAGTGCTGACGAACGGATATTTCCGCAACCCCATTAATTACCTGAGCAGATAGCCTATTCCATAAGCCTTGCGGACAAGCCGTAAGGCTTATTTTTTTGTCAGGGTTTTGGCGATTATGCCTTGCAATTAGACGAGTGGTAAAATATTCTGATGTTAATAGGCTTCTTGGGGCGTAATACCCAGCACTCAATCGCAAACAATAAACGTAGCAGACTAAATCGGGCAAGTCACAACTAGCGTCATCTCACGATCGCGAGATTTAGTGCTGAGTAAATCTATAAAGCCAATGCAGAGGAGGCAGTTGAAATGGAATTTCTTCAGGTGCAGAACATAGCCGTGGTAGGCATTTCAGACAAGCCGGAGCGGGACAGCAACAAAGTAGCCCACTACTTGATCGAGCAGGGTTTTTCCGTTATTCCAGTCAACCCCGCCCTCGACCAGGTTTTAGGCCTTACCTGCTACCCCAGCCTGCTAGCCATTCCGCCGGAGCTTAAGGTAGATGTGGTGACTATCTTCCGCCGCCCCGACCAGGTAGAACCGGTTGTTCAGGAAGCGATTCAGCGGGGAGTCAAGACAGTGTGGATGCAACTCGGGGTCATTAACCCTGAGGCGGCTGCAAAAGCAGAGGCTGCCGGCCTGGAAGTAGTGATGGACAAATGTATAAAAATTGAGCACGGCAAATGGAAGGAGAATGGCGCACTATGAAATACGATTTGTTAATAATCGGCGGGGGGCCGGCGGGCCTGACTTCTGGCCTTTATGCCGCCAGAGCGGGATTAAAGACGCTGCTCTTAGAAAAAGCCGCTCCTGGCGGGCAGGCGGCTGTCACTGACATGATCGACAATTATCCGGGCTTCCCCGAAGGGATATCTGGTCCGGAACTGATGATGAAGTTTATGGCTCAGGCTGAGAGGTTTGGCCTGGAATCCAGGTTTGAAGGGGTCCTGGAAGTAAGCCTATCTCCGGGGGAAAAAAGGGTAAAAACCGATGGGGGAGAATATAGTGCTCAAGGGGTAATTATCGCCAGCGGCGCCAGCCCCCGGGAACTGGGAGTGCCGGGGGAAAAAGAGTTCCGCGGGAGAGGAGTATCCTATTGTGCCACCTGTGACGGCGCCTTTTTTCGCAATAAAAGGGTATTGGTGGCTGGGGGAGGAGATGCGGCAGTTGAGGAGGGCATCTTTCTCACCAAGTTTGCCAGTCAGGTAATACTGGTACACAGACGGGACGCCCTCAGGGCTGCCAGGGTTTTGCAGGACCGGGCCCAGGTAAATGAAAAAATGGAGATTCGTTATCACACCGTAGTGGAGGAAATCAGGGGCGGCCGCCTGGTGGAAAAGGTGAAGCTTAAGGATACAAAAACCGGCGCTGTGATGGAGGAACCTGTGAGCGGAGTGTTTGTCTTTGTAGGCACAGAACCTAATACGGGTTTTTTGGGTCAGACTGTCACCCTTAATGAGAGCGGTTATATTTTGACGAACGAGACGTTAGGCACGTCAGTGCCCGGTGTTTTTGCTGCCGGCGATGTGCGCGCAAAATTTTTACGGCAGGTTTCGACTGCCGTAGGGGATGGCGCGGTGGCGGCAATGGCTGCCGAGCGGTGGCTGGCTGAACAGGCCAAATAGACCGCTGTGCGACTATTTTTAACAACTGTGGAAAATTAAAAATATAGCTACCGGCAGGAATTGCAAAGGATAAAAAGAATCTAATAAAGGACAAAAAGAATCTAATTATAAAGAATTTTATATATTGATAAAAATTTTTCATATTTCCTGGCGGCCCCTGCGGGGATGTGCTCCGCTAAGTCCTGCCTAGCTATTTATACTGGCTGCTGCTAATTTAAACGGGTTGCAGCCCTTTTATTTTTGAGTTACCATGGATGTGATGATGCTCACATACTTTTTTCATTGGCCGTGATAGATATAGGTGATAAAATATGAAAAACGACCAAGGGCCGCAGCTAAACCGGGGAGGTGTAATAAGGTGAAACAGCGCCATAAAATGATCATCGGCTTCCTGGTAATTATCCTGGCCATGGCAGCCATGATTACCGTCAGTATTGGTTCCGCGGCTGGTTATCAACTAACGGTCTCCGAAGTGCTGGCTAAAGGAAAGGAGCTGAAAGGCAGCTATCTTTTGGTGGAGGCTTACCTGATACCAGAAACCGTTAATTGGGATAACAGAAAGATTGAACTGCGCTTTTTCGTCACCGATGGTGCCGGCAAAATGCAGGTTGTATTCAATGATGTTCCGCCAGACAATCTCACTGTACCCGATACACAGATAATTCTTAGAGGGAAGTATGATGCCGGGGCACAGATCTTTCTGGCGGACAAGGTCCAGACCCGCTGTCCGTCCAGATACGAAGCAGCTGAGGGAGAACACCCCAGGGAGCAAAAAAGATAACAGCTGCCGCTGGTATTAGACAACCATGCCGCCTGCGGCACCAGCAGAGGATGAAAAGGTCAGTGCGACAGACTTCAATCTGGTACTGGCGTAGCCAGTACCTACGAGTTTCTCACATCTCACCTCTATTTTTAGGATAGGGAGGCCGATAACTTTTGGCAAATGTAGCATACCTGGCCCTGGTGCTGGCATTTTTCACCAGTATCTATGCGGCAGTAAGCTTTGTGGTTGGAGTTAAGAGCAATAACTACCGGTTGCTGCAGAGCGCCCGCGGCGGGGTCCTGGCAGTTGCCTTCTTAACTACCATCGCGTCCCTGCTATTAATGTATTTTTTACTTTCAAGCAATTTCGCAATTAAATATGTCTATAATTACACCAGTATCCACCTGCCGGCCTTTTATAAATTTGCGGCTTTTTGGGCCGGCAGCGATGGGTCTCTTCTATTATGGGCCTGGCTCCTGGCGGTGTTTACCGCGATAGTGGCTTATACCCGCCGCTTCCAGGATGATACCCGGCTCCCCTGGGTTAATGTGGTCATGCTGGTTAACAGTATTTTTTTCTTATCGCTTCTGATTACAAATTCAAATCCCTTTGCAACCTTTGATTACATTCCTGCCGACGGCCGCGGCCTAAACCCAATGTTGCAAAACCCGGGGATGTTGTTTCACCCGATCACAATCTTCCTTGGCTATGTGGGGTTTGCGGTGCCCTTCGCCTTTGCCATGGCGGCCCTGATCATTAAAAAAGTTGACGACGATTGGGTCAAATTAACCCGTCGCTGGTCGGTGGTAGCCTGGATGTTTCTTACTCTGGGAAACTTGTATGGAGCTCAGTGGGCTTATGTAGAGTTGGGTTGGGGGGGGTATTGGGCCTGGGATCCAGTAGAAAACGCTTCTTTTATGCCCTGGTTGACCGGAACGGCCTTTATTCACTCCATCATGATTCAAGAGCGGAAAAATATGCTGCAGGCCTGGAATTTTTCCCTCATCATCCTCACCTACCTGTTAACCCTATTTGGCACCTTTATAGTGCGCAGCGGAATCTTAACCTCTGTGCATGACTTTGGCGACTCAGCTGTGGGAGGCATATTCCTGGTCTTTATAGCAATCATGCTGTCCTTATCAGTTTTTTTGATGATTGACAGGGGTCATCTGTTAAAAGACAAACAGGAGCTCAAGTCTTACCTGTCCAAGGAGAGCAGCTTTTTACTGAATAACCTGCTTTTGCTAGGCTCGGCCTTTGCAGTCTTTTGGGGAACCGTTTTCCCCTTGGTTTCGGAGGCTGTTCGCGGCATCAAGGTTACCGTCAGCGCGCCGTTTTTTAACCAGGTCAATGGGCCTATTTTCTTGGCCATGCTGTTTCTGATGGGAGTTTGCCCGTTAATTGCATGGCAGCGTTCTTCGGCTAAAAATCTGCGCGACAATTTTATGTGGCCGATGGCTTTCGCACTAGGGGTAGGAGTGCTGCTTTACTTTATCCTGCCGGACAAGCGGCTGGTGCCTATTCTGGGTTTTGTGATCTGCGCTTTCGTCCTGGTCACAATCGTGGTGGAGTTTTACCGCGGTACCCTGGTGCGCAGCAGGCTTACCGGAGACGGTAATCTTGTTTCCTTAGGCCGGTTGATGCTAAGAAACCGGAGGCGCTATGGCGGCTATATCGTTCACCTGGGCATAGTTTTGCTTGCGATCGGTATTATCGGATCCAGCTTTTATAAACAGGAAGTAACAAAAACCGTCAGCGTAGGCGAAGAAATCAGGCTGGGGCCTTACACCATGACCTATAAAGGGCTGCAAAACCGGGATCAGGGACCAAATGTGGTGGTTTTTGCGCAAATGCCGGTATTCCGCCATGGCCACCATGTGGGATTTGTGATGCCAGAGAAGGTCTTTTTCGAAAATTGGGAGCAGCCCAGTACCGAAGTGAGTATTGTCAGCAGCCTGCGGGAAGATTTTTATGTAATACTGTCCACCTGGGAGAGTTACGGCAAAGAAGCTACTTTTAAAGTCTATATTAACCCGCTAATCGCCTGGATGTGGATCGGCGGATATCTGCTGGTGATCGGAACACTGTTTGCGGTCTGGCCGGGCAGAGGCGTTGATTTGGGCCCCAAGTACACGCGCGAAAAACAAATGAGTTAATAAGTTTGGTGACAGGCACCAAGGAGGGATCTGGGTGGAATTCGGAGCATTGATACTGGGGGTTTTGGTCGTAGGAGTAACCCTTTATCTGGTGGCGGAACCTTTTATTTTTGCAGAACCCCGGCAGCTTAAGGGGCACGCGGAACAGGCAGTAGGTGAAACCATGGAACAGAAAAAGGAAGCGCTATTTATAACCCTGGGAGAAATAGAGCTTGATTACCGCATGGGCAAGCTGTCAGATGAGGATTATCAGGAGCTGCAGGCCGTGTATCGCCCTCAGGCAGCGGCCTTGCTGCAACAGGAAGAAATAGCCCTTGGGCCGGCCCCGGTAAATGGTAAAGGCGGAACCAAGTAGCCTGTCCGGTTAGGAGGCGGTCCCAATCATCAGGGCAAGCAAGATCAGTAAAAAAATCGGCGATAAGACAATATTGAAAGACATCGATCTGGAAATCATGGATGGTTGCTTCCTTGCTGTGCTGGGACCAAACGGCGCCGGGAAAACCACCTTGATCAAGGTTTTATCCCTGCTTACCAAACCAACCAGTGGCAGCCTGGAGATCAACGGGGAGGAAGTGGGGGAGGATCAGTTAAGTTTCCGCCGCCAGATTGGGGTCTTGTCTCACCAAACTTTCCTCTACAACCATCTTAGCGCTTATGAAAACCTGTCTTTTTACGGAAAAATGTATGAAGTGCCAAGGCTTAAGGAGAGGATTTTCGAGGTTATGGAAGAAGTAGGCCTCCAGTTTGTGCTGGGGGATCCTGTCCGGACCTTTTCCCGCGGGATGCAGCAGCGGCTCGCCATTGCCCGGGCCATCCTGCATTCACCGGCAGCGTTGTTTTTGGATGAACCGTACACCGGCCTTGATCAGCATGCGATGGAGATTTTAAATCAAGTCCTCGTAGGGCTGCAAAACCAGCACCGCACCGTGATCCTGGTGACCCATAACTTTGATCAGGGGCTTAACCTGTGTGATCAGGCGGTAATTATGGCCAGAGGCCAGCTGGTGTACCGGGCCAAACGGGAAGAATTTTTGGGCCGGGATTTCAAACAAACATACCTCAGGTGTGTGGGGGGAAGTTGATGGGTTACTGGCGCAAACTTGGAGCACTGGTAGAGAAGGATCTTGCCGTTGAGTTCAAAACAAAAGAGATGCTGAGCTCCATGTTTATTTTCTCTTTTTTGGTAATTGTGATATTTGCCTTTGCCTTTACTCCCTCCCGGGCTACTACCAGTGAAGTGTTTCCCGGCATTTTATGGATTGGCATCACCTTTGCGGGGGTACTTGGCTTAAACCGTTCTTTTGCCGGAGAAAAGGACAATGATTGTCTCCTGGGTTTAATGTTAACCCCGGTGGACAGGACAGTGATCTATCTGGCCAAGGCTGCCAGCAATTTCCTGTTCCTGGTGGCGGTGCAGGCAGTATCCCTGCCGCTGTTCTTTATCCTCTTTGACTACCGCCTGGCGGGGCCGCTCTGGCTATTGTTGGCAGTTATCCTGTTAGGTACCGTTGGTTTTATCGTTACCGGCACCTTTTTAGCGGCCTTAGCTGCCAATACCCGCGCCAGCGAAATCCTCCTGCCCCTGATCTTGTTCCCGGTGATTATGCCGGTGGTAATAGGCGCGGTGAAATGCACCGCTATCGTGCTGGCAGGGGTTCCCCCGGAACTGAAAGGGGAATTGGTGCGTTGGGTTAAGCTGCTTGGGATCTACAATATTATCTTTTTGACAGTATCTTTGATGCTTTTTGATTACGTGCTGGAGGTGTAACGATGAAAGGAAGCGCCTATAACTTGCGCGGGCATAACTTTATTGCCTGGACTACCGGTTTTCTGATGCTGGCATCCCTGTACGCAATTTTCTTGTATGCGCCGCTGGAAAGGCATATGCTGGAAGTGCAGAAAATCTTCTATATCCATGTAGGGGCGGCCTGGAACGCTTTTTTCGCATTTTTTATTGTATTCATAGCCAGTATTATTTACCTGAAAACCAGGAACTTAAAGTATGATGTTCTGGCAGCGGCTTCGGCGGAAGTGGGGCTTTTGTTTACTACCATAGTTTTGTTAACCGGCCCGATCTGGGCCAGGCATTCCTGGAATGCCTGGTGGACCTGGGAACCCAGGCTCACCACCACCCTGATTCTGTGGTTTATTTATTTTGCCTACTTTTTAGTCCGGTCCGGAGTGGCCGAAAAAGCCCGCCGGGCGGTCCTCTCGGCGGTATTTGGCATTATCGGTTTTTTGGATGTGCCGATTATTTATATCTCTGTCCGGTGGTGGGGAAGCCATCCCACGATAGATACTACCGGCGGCGGCCTGCATCCGATGATGCTGCATGCTCTGATTGTAACAGTGCTCGCCTTCGCTTTTTTGTATGGGTACCTTTGCCAGAAAGCAATGGCTCTGGAAAATACCAGGCAGGAATTGCAAGATATTAAGGAAAAACTGCGGGAAAGTATTTAGTGAGGGGGAGAAAAATGGATCGACTGGTATACGTGTGGATGGCCTTTAGTATTACCTGGATCGCAATTTTTGTTTATATGTTGATGCTGGGCAGGAGACAGCAGAAGCTGGCCCACGAACTGGAGCACCTGCGGCAGGCCTTGAAAACCAAAAAGTAAGTAAAATAAGTAGTCGGGCTGCACTGTTAAACCAGCGGCAACCCGTCTTTTTTTGTTAAACCAGGCAGCCTGGGCTTGATCAGGGCCAGGCAATAGCCCGGATAGATCCTTTTGGCTCCTTTTCCCGCAGGCCTAGCGATAGGCAGCAGCGCCGCAAATTACCAGTGAGAGCAGGTTAAGTCCATAGTATAATTAGCTTACAGCCATGTCATCGAAACACCTAATCAGGGGGAGGGGAGTGAGATGACTGCTATAAGTGAGTGTGTCGCCAGGGTGACCCGCCGGTGGATGAAAGGGTTTATCCTGGTGGGATTAATTATTACCTTGCTGGTCTTACGCTGCCCGGGGAAAGCAAAAGCCTTTGGTTACGCCATAGCACGGGAGGCAGCAAAGTACCATTCCTTGGCGCAGACCATGTTTTGGCCCCAGTTAAAAGGCCAGTACTTTTTTGTCAGGTACCATCCGGCGACAGAAAGCACAGCCGCTTTGGTCCTGGAAACAGCAGAGGAGGCCTATCAGCCGGTTATCCAATTGTTAGGCCATGAGCCTCCGCTTAAGGTTCCCATTATCCTGCACCCGGACCGGGCCAGTATCGGACAAGCCTTTGGGTGGGCAGCGGACCAAAGCGCCATGGGCGTTTACTGGGCAGGGGTGATCAGGATCCTGGCCCCCACTGAATGGGCCGGGGAGCATCCCGGGGAAATTTCAACTATTTTTAAAGAGACTGGCCCCATGGTGCATGAACTGGCGCATCTGGTAGTTGACTACCGTACCGGGGGCAACTACCCCCGCTGGTTTACAGAGGGGGTAGCCCAGTATGCGGAACGGGAAATAATAGGCTTTTCTTTTCCTGAACCGGCCAGAGCTCCATTAAACGGATGGTATCCGTTGGAGGATATGGACAGGGACTTTGACAGGCTGGAAAACCAGCCCCTGGCTTATTATCAGTCCCTGGCCATGTTAGAGTACCTGATTGATCTGGGCGGGGGTTTTCCCGCCGTACAATTGGTAATGGAGCTCTTGCGGCAAGGGCAGTCCATGGAAAAGGCTATTGAAAAAGTCACGGGGAAAAAAGCGGCGGATTTTTCTGCCGGGTTTGCGGCCTGGTGGGAGGATAACAGATCTAATCCTGCCTGGCGAGCCGCTCGCCAGGATCCTGCCTAGGCGTAAATCCTGATCGTTTTTTTATTCCTGGCAGGACTTTACGAGCAGCGGGAAGAATATTATAGTCTGTAGCTCTGTCATCTGGATAAATCCTGCTAGCGGAAGGAGGCAATATCGATGACCCGGAAACATTATCTATTGCGCCCGGTGACCCATTGTAAAGACGGCTGCCATAGCAAGTCCTGGGCATGACGCTAAACTGCCCGCTTAAAATTTAAAATTAAATTGGTTAAATGTTATTGGCGGGTACTGCCTGAGTTTTTCTAACTATCTCGTCCAACATGGGCGTGATGTGAAAAATAGGCTTACCCTATTTTTTTTGTGGATTTTTTTGCATACAAACAGGATAGAAACCCCAAACTATTAGGAGCAACAGGCATGAAAACGAATTTCATGTCCAGCTTCATTGACAGGGGAAATTCCTGTCCCAAAAGAATAGCCTGAGCTTCAGCAGGGGTAGCAATCCACTGCTGAAGAAAAGCCCTGGTTTAATTTTAAGGGTAGGGGTGATCAAGATTGGATATCGGGCAGGCACTTTATCTAGCTGCAGTGGTTGTCTATTTTCTGGCCTTAATGCTCTTTGTGCGCATGTTGCTTTGTGGGCAATGGGCCGAAAGAACTTATTGGCGCAAGCGGCCAAAGCTATCCGTATCCCTTTTGCAGGAGCTGACAGGCGGACAGGAGTTGCCCCGGATCAGTATTCTAGTTCCTGCCTACAATGAAACAGAAGTCATCAACAACACTATTGAGCATCTGGCCAGGCTCTACTACCCGCCCGAACGGCTGGAAATTATCGTTGTAACTGATGCCAAGGAGCAGCGTGCCAAAGTCGGTTTGACTACCCAGGAAGTTGTGGAGCAAAAACTGTCTCTGCTGAAAGGACAGGCAGGATTGCCCAGTTTGCGCCACTTAGTGGTCCCGGAGGACTTTGATGGTCAGCTAAACGGCGCCTGCCTGGGCCGGACAGTGCCTTCCACCAAAGGGCGGGCGTTGAATTATGCCTTGCCGTACCGTAACCGGCAGACAGAAATCTGTGCTTTTTACGATGCGGAGAGCCGCCCGGACAAAGATGTTCTCCTGTATGTGGCCTGCCGGTATCTTAAAAGCAGCGGCAAGTTCCGCCTCTGGCAGGGACCGGTCTATCAAATACGCAACTTTTTCCAGCTCTACCCGATCAACAAAGTAGCCGCTCTTTATCAATCAGTCTCCCATGAATGGAACCTGCCCGTGCTATTGCGGCAGCTTCCTTTTGCCGGAGGCACCAATTTATTTGTCACCAGCGATTTGCTGGATGAAATCGGCGGTTTTGACCATCGCACTCTGACAGAGGATCTGGAGCTGGGCATTCGCGCTTTTGTAGAGACAGGGGCCTGGCCGGAATACATACCATACCCCAGCACAGAGCAAACTCCGGCTACTTATCGTGCTTTTTTCCGGCAGCGCTTGCGTTGGGGCAGCGGCTATCTGCAGGTTATGGATAAGCTTCAGCAAACCGATGTCCGCATCCCCATCAAAGAAAAGAGAGCCAACAAAATGCTGCGGGTCATGCTTTGGAAGGGTCCGGTGGAGTGGCTGTTTTTTCAGACGATGATCCTTTTCCCGCCACTTACCTTTATGTTAATCCTGTTTGGTTGGGTGCAGCCCCAGCTTCTGTTTGCGGAACTGGGCTTGTTAATCAATATCACTGTGCTTGTCTACTTTCTGTTTACCTTCGATCGCCTGTATCATTTCCTGCCATTTATCAATTTTGCCCTGGCGCCAGAAGAGCGCTGGCGAAGAATTTTAGCCCTTTCCCATTTACTCCTGATACCGGTGGCAGGGTTTTTCTTCATTGCGCCGTTTACCACCTCGCTGATACTGAAAGCTCTCCACCGTCAACCGGTCACCTGGGTCAAGACACCCCGCACCAACGAAGCCCCCATCAGATAGCAAGTCGGGGACGGTTCCTGACTTGATAAAGATTCGGCTAGTTCATAGCTTCAGCGGGGGTAGTGATCCCCCGCTGAAGCTATAAGTCTTTGTATGGCTGCCAGCTCCCAGTACTCAATTGCAAACGGGCTGCAACAGATAAGACATTACTCTAAAATAGCATGGCTATTTTCATTCTTCTGATGTTGCCGCTTATAAATTGTACTTAAAAAGGTTTTGCAGCCTGACTCGTGCTTGGGCAACAGTTATGGTGCCGTTTTTTAATTCTGTCCCGATAATAATCAGAGCCTCACCTATGACCTTATCCAGCTCTTGCCCCGGAATAATTTCCCTCAGCCACCGGGCCAAATCCTTTAAAATGCTCCTCCCGATGACGGATCCCACTACAGTACCTATGATAAAGGTAGCAACAGATAACAGGATTTCATTCATTTGTCCTTCTCTCCCAAACTTTTTTTTATGATACGTTCCATTACAGTATTATTATATTGCAGATAGCTGAGGAAGGTTCTGCTTAGCGGGGCAAGCAAGGGAGTTCCTTTTGCGTGGCGCAAGCCCCTTCCTTTTTAGTGGTCCATTCTCCCGCAACGAACCCCACCATAAGTAAAATAGCAAATTTGTCTAAAGTAACGAAAATAGTACCCTGTACCCAGTACTCAGTACCCAGTACTCAGTACTCAGTAGCCTGAGAAGTGGTATTGGTTTCCCGGTATTTTTGAGTACTGAGTACTTTATTTTCAGGGCAGTGATCAGGGATTTAAGGAGCGGTTTTTGCTCTTTAAGTACGCCGACCACTGAATCTGACCTTTAATCGCTGTTTTCCGGGTTGCTGCCCGTTTTTTAAAAAGTATCTGCCTGGAAAGCAGGATATCATCGGATGACAACGAATAGATACCAAGTCATGCGTTGATTTTGTGTTTGGAGGTAGAAAGTATATGGCAAAAGTACAGCTGGTTCTTGATGGGCGGGAGGTTACTGCTGAGGAAGGTAAAACAATTCTCGAGGCAGCATTAGAGAACAATGCCTATATTCCCCATCTTTGCCATCATCCGGACTTGAAGCCTGTCGGTATCTGCAGAGTCTGTCTGGTAGAGGCCGATGGGATAATCGTGCCTTCGTGCCGTGCGCCGGTGGAATCGGGAATGGTGGTAAAAACAGGCGGTACCTTGGTGGATCAGGCGCGACGCCTGGCAGTGGAACTCCTGGTAGTTAACCACCATGATGACTGCCTGGCATGTGGTAAAAATAATGATTGCAAGCTGCAAGAAGTTGCCCGGTATGTGGGAATTGATCCGGAACGCTTGCAAAGGCTGAAGGCCCGGGAGTTGCGCCCGGTAGACGATACGCATCCCTTTATCACCAGAGATTACAATAAATGTGTTCTTTGCGGAATCTGTGTGCGTACCTGTGATGAAATAACCTGTATCGAGGCCATTGATTTCTCATTCCGCGGGTATGCCACCAGAGTCAGCACTCTTGGCGATAAATCCCTGCAGGAATCCAAATGTACATCCTGTGGGGAGTGTATGGCCCGCTGTCCGGTGGGAGCCTTATTGCCAAAAGGCGGTGTGCAACCTGCTTACGAGGTCAAGACGGTTTGCGGCTATTGCGGCTGCGGCTGCGGGATTTATCTGGGCGTGCGTGACGGCAGTGTTGTCAGAGTGCGGGGTGACCGGGAGAGCAGTGTAAATCATGGGGAACTTTGTGTTAAAGGGCGCTTTGGCTATTCCTTCATCAGCCATGCCGACCGGCTGACATCACCTCTGATCAAGCGCAACGGCCAGTTTGAGCAGGCCTCCTGGGACGAGGCACTGGATCTGGTAGCAAACAAGTTTCGGGAAGTGCAGGAAAAATATGGGCCAGAGTCCTTAGGGGGGCTAAGTTCAGCCCGAGTGACCAATGAGGATAATTATCTGTTCCAAAAACTGCTCCGTTCCCTGGGCAGCAACAGTGTTGATTGTTGTGCCCGCCTCTGACACGCCCCGACAGTGGTCGGTCTGGCCACTACCACAGGCAGCGGTGCCATGACAAACCCGATCAGTGATATTGAAGATTCCCAGGCCATTTTGGTCATCGGATCAAATCCCAGCGCCAATCACCCCATCGTTGACTACCGCATCCGCCGTGCCGTAAAAAACGGCGCCAATCTGATCGTGATTGATCCCCGTCGTATTCCCCTGGCAGACATAGCTTGCGTTTATCTGCAGCCTGTACCTGGGACAGACGTTGCCCTGCTCAACGGAATGATGGCTGTTATTTTGCAGGAAGGGCTCTGGAATAAAGATTTCGTTGCCGAGCGAACCAACGGTTTTGCAGCCTTGCAGGAATTTATCCTGGATAGGTATAGCCTGGAATCAGTGGCTATGACCACAGGAGTGCCGGCGGCCGATATTGCCCGTGCTGCCCGTATTTATGCCGGCGCGGCTAATGCCGGGATCTTTTACTGTATGGGTGTGACACAACATACTTGCGGCACGGAGAATGTCCTGGCTTTAACCAATTTAGCATTGGCCACCGGCAACTTTGGCAAGCCTCATGCTGGCATGAACCCGCTGCGGGGTCAAAACAATGTGCAGGGGGCCTGTGATATGGGTTGTTTGCCGCATGTTTTGACCGGATATCAGCCCTTACATAGCGATGGCTCTACATATTGGCAGCGGCAATCAGGCAAAGAAAAAGCAAAAACTACAGAGATGATCACTGCTTTGGAGTTTGATTTCTACGGCAAAACCCCGCAGGCAGTGCCGGCAGATCAGGTCAGTGATCACATCCGGGCCAAGTTTTCCAAAGCCTGGGGGGTAGAACTTTCCGATATCCCTGGCAGGACAATCAACGATATGTTTCATCCAAATCCCAGCCGCTGGTGCAAGGCTTTATACATTATGGGTGAAAACCCGCTTTTAACCTCGCCGGATTTGCAGCATGTGGGCAGAGCCCTGGAAGCGCTTGATTTTCTTGTGGTGCAGGATATATTCCTTACGGAAACAGCCAAGCTTGCCGATGTGGTCTTGCCGGCGGTATCCTTTGCCGAAAAGGAAGGCACCTTTATCAATACGGAGCGGCGAGTACAGCGTGTTCGCCGTGCTGTTCAGCCGGCGGGGCAAAGCAAGCCGGACTGGGAGATTATCCAGGTATTGGCCCAGAAGCTGGGCCTCCCCTGGAAGCATCAGTCACCAAAAGAAATCTGGGATGAGGTGCGGCAACTTACTCCCCATTATTTTGGTGGCATGAGCTATGAAAGGCTGGAAAAACAAGGTTTGCAATGGCCCTGCCCGACGGAGGAACATCCTGGAACTGCCATTATGCACCGCAGATCCTGGCGCGGCGAAGAAGATAAATTTGCCCGCGGCATAGGGCAATTTTCAACGGTCGACTACCGTCCTTTGGCCACAGAGAAGCCTGACGCCAAGTATCCCTATATCTTAACAACGGCGCGCAAGTTGTATCACTATCACACCAGGAGCATGACATCCAGAGTTGCAGGCTTAAATCAGCTGCTCGACGCGGAGCGGATGCAAATAAACCCCAAAGACGCTAAAAAATTGGGAATAGGCCCACAGGATACCGTCAGAGTTGCCTCAGCCCGTGGTTCTATTACCACCAAAGTTGAGATTACCAACCGGGTGCCGGTAGGAGTAGTCAGCATGAGTTTCCATTTCGCCGATGCGGCATCTAATATCCTTACCAACCCGGCAGTCTGCAGTATGTCAGTGGCCTCCGAGCTAAAGGTCAGCACTGTGAAGATAGAAAAAGCAGAATAGAAAGCAGGTGTAGGAAAATGAGAGAAGCGCAAACGCGAATAGAGGATTATCGCTGGCTGGTTGGGCCGGAACCTGTTTCCCAGGCCGAGCATCCGGAAAAAGAGATGGCTTTGGTGGAAGGAGTAATGCTTCCGGTAGAGGAGGCGTTAAAAAAGATCGTGGAGAAGGTCAGCCAGGCAAAAAAGCCGGTGATGGTCGTTCCTGCCCGCATGGTTCTTTGGCACTGGGAAGAAGCCCCGCCGGAGAGGGCTAAAATCATCAGGGATTTAGCCGAGGCCATGGGAGCCGAAATCCGCCCGATCTATGACATCCGTCCAGCTTATCCGATGACCAGGACAGCATGTGAAATTAACCCCTATCATGGCGATTTGGTGATTGCCCATGAAAATTATGATGTGGCAGTATTTTACGGAGTAGAGTGTTTATATGCCGATGTAGCTTTGAAAATTATTGACCAGGGTACGGAATGTTACACAATTGCCCTTTGTGGCAAAATTGGGCATGTGGATGCTTCCATTACCTTGCGTGATACTGGTATGGACCGGCTGAAAAAAATAACGTCGATGTTCCGCGAGAAAAAACAGGCATAAAGCGCAGGCTAACAGCTAGAGGCTTTGTAAGGAGGAGCATAAAGGTGGAAATATTTCCCGAAGCAGTAACAGAAGAAAAAGAGGTAACAGAAGATAAAATGGCAGCTATTTTTTCCAGGTTTAAAGGGAGGCGTGAGGAGTTGATCCCTATCCTGCAAGCTGTCCAGGAGAAGTTTAGCTATCTGCCGGAAGAAGCTATGCAGCAGGTAGCAAGGTTTATCTCGGTTTCCGAAAGCAGGGTTTATGGTGCGGCAACGTTTTATAGCCAGTTTTATTTTACGCAGCGAGGCAAACACAACATTAAGGTATGTTGCGGTACAGCCTGTCATGTGAAAGGCGCTAAATCCATTCTGGAGGCGTTTGAACGGGAATTGGGTGTTGCAAGCGGCGGTACTACAGAAGATTTCAAATACAACCTGGAGCGGGTGGCCTGTATCGGTTCCTGCGCCTTGGCGCCGGTAGTAATGGTGGATGATACCGTCTATGGCCATATGGAAGCCAGGAGAGTCACCGAATGCTTGAAAACAGATCCAGATAGCAAGCTATGACTGGAGGGAAAGAGTTGTTTGCAGAAATAGATTCGCCGGCTAAGCTGGCAAAGATTAGCGAAATTTGCCGGGCTGCTTTTGCCAGGCAGAAAACCAGATTTTTGATTTGTGCCGGCACAGGGTGTGTTGCCATGGGGTCTTTGCCGGTGCTGGCTGAATTTAAGCGCCAGATTGCTGAGCGAGGTCTGGCGGTAGATGTGGAAATGCTGTTTGAGGGTCGGGAGGCAGTAACTGCTGCCGCAGGCAGCGGCTGTCACGGTTTTTGCGAAAAGGGGCCGCTAGTGCGGGTTGAGCCTCAGGGGATTTTTTATAACAAGGTTAAGGCAGAGGATGTGGCGGAAATCCTGGCGGCTTCCCTGGATCAGAACTCGATAGTGGAACGTTTGCTGTATAAAAATCCGGATGGCAGTCCATGTCTTACGGTTCACGAAGTACCTTTTTACAGTGGTCAAACAAGAAATGTCCTCGAGCGATGCGGATTGATTGATCCGGAGGATATCAGAGAATATTTTGCCCACGATGGCTACCAGGCCTTAGCTAAGGCTTTAAGGGAATATACACCAGAGCAGGTTATTGAAATTGTCAGCAGGTCTAATTTGCGCGGCCGCGGTGGGGCCGGTTTTACCACAGGGAAAAAGTGGGCGACCTGCCGGCGGGCGCCTGGTGATACCAAGTATGTTGTTTGTAACTGTGATGAGGGTGACCCGGGGGCTTTTATGGATCGTTCGGTGCTGGAAGCTGACCCTCATGCTGTTTTGGAAGGAATGGCGATTGCCGCCTATGCCGTTGGCGCAGAAAGGGGCTTTCTCTATGTCCGAGCCGAGTATCCTTTGGCGGTTGCCCGTCTGCAAAAGGCTATGGAACAGGCCATCAAATGGAAAGTGCTAGGGGAAAATATCATGGGGTGCGGTTTTAATTTTTATCCGGAAATATTCCAGGGAGCAGGGGCCTTTGTCTGTGGGGAAGAAACCTCACTGCTGGCTTCCCTGGAAGGAGGGCGGGGCATGCCCAGGATGAAGCCGCCTTTTCCTGCAGAGGAAGGCCTTTGGAAAAGGCCGACAGTATTAAATAATGTCAAAACCCTGGCTAAAGTGCCGAAAATAATCGATCAAGGCGCCGATTGGTTTGCTGCTACCGGCACAGTTAAAAGCCCCGGAACGGCAGTGTTTGCCTTGACCGGCAAAATCAAAAACAGCGGCTTGATTGAAGTGCCGATGGGGATTACCTTGCGGGAAATTGTTTATGGGATTGGCGGCGGCATTATAAACGATGGAAAGTTCAAAGCAGTTCAGACAGGTGGCCCGTCAGGGGGCTGTCTGCCGGAAGAACTGCTGGAATTGGAAGTAGATTTCGATTCCCTTAGAAGCGCCGGCTCCATGATGGGCTCGGGCGGAATGGTAGTGCTGGATGAAAAATCATGCATGGTGGATATCGCCAGGTATTTTTTGGAATTCACAGTCCATGAATCCTGTGGGCAATGTACTCCCTGCCGCGACGGAATTTGGCAAATGCTTCATATTTTAAATGACATTACTGCCGGGAAGGGTAGACCAGAGGACTTGGCATTATTGGAGGAAATGGGTAAGTCCATTATTGCTGGGGCTATCTGCGGCTTGGGCAAGACCGCGCCAAATCCCGTTTTGAGCACCCTGCGTTATTTCAGGCCGGAGTATGAAGCCCATATTCAGGACAAAGCATGTCCGGCTTTAAACTGTCAGGAGCTAATTGCCTACCAGATCGACCCCAATAAATGCAAAGCCTGCGGGCGATGCCGGAAGGAGTGCCCGGTCGAGGCAATAAAAGGCGAGAAAAAAACGCCGCATGTGATTGAGCAGAGCAAATGCTGCAAGTGTGGCATCTGCCTGGAAACATGCCCGGCCAAATTTAGCGCCGTCAGCAAAATCACCGGGAAGCACGGGGACGGTTCTCTTGCTTCCATTGACCGATGACCAGGCGAGAGCAGAGATTAATAGAATTTTTTCTGCAACTGAAATGGCCCAAATTAAGAGTTTTCCAAAGTCAAAAAGAGATGAAATAATATCAAAGGTTAAAGAGATAGAAGGCTTGACACAGCGACAGGCAGCCAGAATTTTAGGTATTTCACCCAATATGATATTCAAGGCATGAAGGAAGCAAGAGAACCGTCCCCATGCTTCCCTGGAGGGCGATGGTAATGGGAAAAGGCGAAAGACTAACCAGGGTGAAAATTCTATTGCTAGCAGTGCTGCTGGCCGTCGTAGCGATCACGAGTGCACTTCGGCTTAACGAGACAGTATACGATGCCTCCCAAAGGTTTTACGGATACCTGCGGGAAGGCCAATCTGCGGAGGCTTGGGGCATGCTTGCCGCTGAGGTTAAACAGAAGATCGCCCCAGGGGACATTACGTCTTTAGAGGCAGCTCTGGAGGCCTTTGAACGGACTGATCTCCCTGCCCCGACAGGGAAAAACGGCTTCTTTAAAGCAGTGAAACAAGGATCAGAGGCTGTAATCTATTGGAAGCGTGGTTTTAGCGGCTGGCGAGTGGCGTATATGTCCCCTTGGAAGGGCTGGAACCTGTCAGAGTACATGCCTCCGCCCTTAGCCCGGACGGAAAAACCATCGCGTTTTTCCGTGATCAGAACGACCTTCTCTATTATAAAAACAACATCGCCTACCACGATTATCCACTATATCTCCTGGATACCGGCAACGGCGTTGAGCGGAATCTACCCGCGCGGGGCGATCGGCTGTGGTGGTCACCCGATAGCCGGTACCTGGCAGTGCGGGGACGGGAAGGGATCGTCATAATTGAAGTCAAAACAGAAACGGTAGTGGATGTGATACCGGGGTGGTTTCCTTACAAGCAACTGATGTGGCACCCATCAGGGGAGTACTTTGTTTACGAAAAGGACCCCAATCCAGGGGATGGCCGGTCCTATCCGGAGGAGCAGGAACTGTGGAGGTGGGACCTAAAAAGCAATGAAACCTCCCAGCTCGTTCCACCTCACGCCTCGTACATGGGTGAGCCCGCCTGGTCACCCGACGGCCGCTACCTGCTTTACTCAGCAGGGGAGCAGCATTACCGGAGCATCTATCTGTGGGACGCTGCCGCCAATAAGTCTTACCGGGTGACCACCCCCGAAACGAATGATTATCATTCCAAACCCCAGTGGGTGACACGAACAGAAGGACTCTTGGTGGCGACCTCCGCCCCGCCAAAGCGCCAGGTAAGCATCCGGCTGGCACCTGTTGCCAGGATAGAGACTTCGCTAGAAGGCGGCGGACCACCTTATCATTGGATCAATAAACGTTATCAGTGGGCTAAGGACGGCTCCTTCTTTGCGTTAACCACACCTTTTTTCTCCCTGATCGACAGCCAGGGGAAAACAAGGAACTTTAACTTTGGTGCTCGCATGGCTCGGGTCAGCCCTGATGGCAGGCAGGTCGCCATAGTAGACGGAACTGGTTTAGCGGTGATGGATCTGGGTACGGAAAAGCAGCGTCAGGTAATAGCTAGTGGGCAAGGGGAAACCATTAGGACCGCCGCCTGGAGCTACACCGGTAATTCTGTTTTTGTGGTAACAGGAAAAAAGGGAAATCCCGATGCAGCGGATACCCTCGAACGAGTCGACATACGCACCGGCCAGCGGCAGACGGTCTTCAGCGGCCAGGTGGTATGGACCAGGCAAATGATCAGGGTGGAGATTTACCCTTCACCCACCGCCGATGACCTGGCCCTTGCCATCGGAGAGACTGTATGGATACTGCCTGCAGGGAGCGAAAAACCTCGGCTGGTTTCCCGCTCCCCTGCTTACAACCCAGCCTGGTCGCCTGATGGAAAATTTCTTGCCTTCCAAGAACAGGTGTTAAAGGTTCAGGATTATGCCATTAAGGTTGTTGATCATACCGGCTTAAACCTAATTGAGGTGGGGGAAGGAAATAATCCCCAATGGCTGGGAAATGACACCCTGGTTTACCTGGATAATTACGATAAACGAGTCATGGCTATCCCTAGCGGCGGGGGCATTCCGACAGAGGTCCTGCGGCCGCTTCCGGGAGAGAAGATTGTCGCCATAGCTACTTCCTCATCAGGGGGCCGTTTGGCCGTATTACTGGAGCGGACAGGAGAAAAGAACCGGCTCGACTTTTACAGGACTGCGCCCTTATTGGATTGAGCCACACGCTGGCAGTAAAGTCCAAGGAAGCCGCTGGCAACTGGCAGCTTGCGCAATGCCAGATTTTTTTGGCGTTCCCGCACTTCGTCCTCACTGATTAAAAGGTTTAACTCCTTTTTCACTGTATCAATTTCGATTTGGTCCCCGTCTTGCACCAAAGCGATGGGGCCGCCGACTTGCGCTTCGGGCGCCACATGGCCGACACAGAAGCCCCGCGTGGCTCCGGAAAAGCGGCCGTCCGTAATTAAGGCTACACTGTCACCCAGCCCCATTCCGGTGATCATCGCTGCCGGGATGGACAGTTCCCGCATTCCAGGGCCGCCCCGGGGTCCTTCGTAGCGGATAACCAAAATATCGCCGGCCTGAATATCCTTATGCAGGATGTGCTGGAGCAGCTCTTCCTCGGAATCAAAGGTTTTGGCCGGCCCTACCTGGCGGGTAATATTTTTGCCGATACCGCTGACCTTTACCACCGCCCCGTCCGGGGCTAAATTCCCTTTCAAAATAACTATGCCGCCTTGAGGATGAAGGGGTTCGGCGAGGGAACGGATGACCTCCCCTTGCTTAACCTTTCCCAGGTAAGCGGGGTAATTTGGCCCCAACACAGTCAAGGCATCAAGCTCTAACAGGGGTTCCAAAACCCCTAAGACCGCGGCAACACCACCAGCCTGATGAAAATCATGGATGGTGTATTTGCTGGAGGGCTTAAATTTGGCGATACAAGGAGTTTGTGTAGAAATCCGGTCAAATTCATCAAGATCAAGAGAAGTTCCTGCTTCATGAGCGATGGCCAAGAGGTGGAGAATGGTGTTGGTGGAGCCGCCCACAGCCATCAGGTATCTGATGGCATTGCGGAAGGCAGCTTTTGTTAAAATATCCCTGGGCAGGATCTGGGCCTTAGCGATGTCAACAATTGCCTCTCCGGTCAACTTGGCCATCCGGCGCTTGGCAGCATAGACTGCGGGCACCGTAGAGGCACCGGGGAGACAAAATCCTATTGCTTCAATCAGCGAATTCATGGTCATTCCGGTTCCCATCATGGAGCAGATGCCGGTTGTGCTGCAAGTGTCTTCCTCAATTTCCGCAAATTCCTCAGCGGAGATAGTTTTATTTTTAATAGCTCCCATGGCTTCTTTTATATCACACATCACCTTTTGCTCACCATGGCCGGTAACATGAGGGAGCATCGGCCCGGGAGGCAGGAAAATGGCCGGAATATTCAACCTGGCTGCTGCCATCAGCATGCCGCCGGGTGTTTTATCACAAGAGGGGAGAAAGACCAGGCCATCAAACCCGGCCGATCCTACCATCACTTCAATCTCCGCTGCGCACACTTCTCTGCTGGGCAGGGAATAGTGCATTCCTGTTCCTTGAGCCTGGGCATCGCATACAGAAACCACAAAGAACTCCACCGGAGTTCCGCCCGCTGCCAGGATACCGGATTTGACAAATTGGGCCAGTTCCCTGTTGGGGTAGGCTCCGGGATGGTTTTCCGCCCAAGCCGCCACTACACCAATAACAGGTTTTTGCAATTCTTCCTTGTGATAGCCGACAGCCTTAAACATGGATCTGGGGTAGGCCCCTTTAATGCCTTCGAACATTTCCTGAGCATTTCGCAGCATTTTCTTCATTCACGATACCTCCTGACGCTAGTGGGGCGCAAGTCGGGGACGGTTCTTGACTTGCTAGGCAAAAAATGGGTATAATTTATTATATTTGTTCTAACCTGTCTTATCAAGAATAACAACCTTCTGGTTCGCAAAGACTTGATGAAAAAGATAAGAAGAAATTCGTCCCTTACATTACCAAAGAAATTGGAGAGTAATTTGCCACCCAGCTTGCGAGGAGGAAGAGGAATGGAGCATGTAAGCGTTAGGTCGATCATGGCCGAGACAGCCAGGTACCTGGAAAAAGAGGTGGAAGTCTGCGGCTGGATCAGAAACAACCGGGATCAGAAATCATTTGGATTTATTGCCCTCAACGACGGTACTCATTTCAATACCATTCAAGTGGTCTACGAAAAAGAATCGGTAGTGAACTTTGAGGAAGCGATAAAATACAGAGTTGGGGCAGCTATTAGTGTAAAGGGAAGGCTGGTGTCCACACCAAAGGCCAAACAACCCTTCGAAATAAAAGCTTCAGCAATAGCTCTGGAAGGGGATGCCCCTGAGGACTACCCCATTCAACCAAAGCGGCACACCAGGGAATACTTGCGAGAAGTAGCACATTTGCGCCCCAGGACAAACCTGTTTTCGGCGGTGTTTCGCGTCCGGTCCCTGGTTTCCTTTGCCATTCATAAATTCTTTCAGGACAGAGGGTTTGTTTTGGTCCATAGCCCCATTATCACCGCCAGTGATGCAGAAGGCGCGGGAGAAATGTTCCGGGTAACTACGCTGGATCCTAAAAATCCGCCCCTTTCGCAGGAAGGCCTGGTGGATTTTACGCAAGATTTTTTTGGCAAAAAAACAAACCTTACCGTCAGCGGCCAGCTGGAAGCAGAAGCCTTTGCCCTGGCCTTTAAGGAAGTCTATACCTTCGGTCCAACCTTCAGAGCAGAGAATTCCAATACAGCGCGCCATGCCGCGGAGTTCTGGATGGTTGAGCCGGAAATTGCCTTCGCAGACCTGAAAGATAACATGAAACTTGCAGAAGCCTTGTTGAAATATGTTATCAGTTACGTCTTGGATCACGCTAAAGAAGAAATGGAATTCTGCGATGAATTCATAGAAAAAGGATTAAGGCAGAAACTGGGCAATATAGCGGACTCCGAATTTGCTCATGTCAGCTATACCAAGGCTGTTGAGATATTGGCAGCATCCGGCGAGACGTTCGCATATCCGGTTGAGTGGGGTAAAGACTTGCAAACAGAGCACGAGAGATATCTGACGGAAATAGTATTTAAAAAACCGGTATTTGTTACAGATTACCCGAAAGAGATTAAAGCCTTTTACATGCGGCTAAATGACGACGGCAAAACAGTGGCGGCGATGGATCTATTGGTTCCGGGAGTTGGTGAAATAATCGGCGGCAGCCAGAGGGAAGAAAGAGCACATGTATTGGAACAGAGAATGTCAGATTTCAATATCCATCAGGATGATCTGTGGTGGTACCTGGATTTGCGGAAATACGGCGGAGTGAAACATGCCGGTTTTGGTTTGGGTTTGGAAAGGGCGATCATGTACCTTACTGGTGTAAGCAACATCAGGGACGTTATTCCCTTCCCCAGGACAGTTAAGTCCTGCGAGTTTTAGCCGGGGTAGCAAGTCAAGAACCGTCCCCGACTTGCCTTTGATTCAGTTCGTTCAATTCAAGAACCGTCCCCTGATTTACTAAGAACCGTCCCCTGATTTACTGTTGACAAATAAAGAGGTTTAAATTAAAATTTAAACACAAACTCAACTAACAACATGAAGTTGTAAACAGTTGCTTTTTCCACAGTCAATTTAACCACGAGTCAATTTAACCACGAAGGTTAATTGTTTCCGGCAAGGAAACGGTTTTGCTTTCGTGGTATTTATTTTTTTCTTAACGAAAAGACGATAGATTGAAGCAAAGCATGTGAAAAAGCCGGAAAGAGTTGAAAACAGAAGAGCTAGATACTAGGAGGGATTATCGTGATGCAAAAAAAACTGACTGTTGTCGCTATAATCATGACGCTGGTGCTTGTTGTTGCTGCCGGTTGCGGCCGGCCGGAGAACAAAACGGCCGGACAGACTCTGAAAAATGAGCTTGTTCTAGCTATTGCCGGCGAGCCGCAGGCAGGCTTTGACCCTACCACAGGATGGGGTCGGTATGGCTCACCGCTTTTCCAAAGTACGCTTTTAAAGCGTGATGCTGATCTGAACATCATCAACGACCTGGCTACCGGTTACGAAGTGAGCCCGGACGGGTTGGTTTGGGCAGTTAGTCTGAGAGCAGACGTCAGGTTTTCCGACGGTAAGCCCCTTACTGCTCATGATGTGGCCTATACCTTCAACACAGCCGCCCAAAGCGGTGCGGTAATCGATCTTACCAATATGAAAGAGGTTTTGGCTGTAAACGAACATACTGTTAAATTTACGCTGGAAAGCCCCCAGTCCACATTCGTCAATTCGCTGATCGCTACCGGGATAGTGCCAAAACATGCCCATGGCAAAGGTTATGCCGAAAACCCGATCGGCTCGGGACCGTTCAAGTTCGTCCAGTGGGACAAAGGGCAGCAGCTGATCGTCGAGGCTAACCCGGAGTATCATGGCGCAAGGCCATATTTCGAAAGAATAACCTTTCTATTTTTGAATGAAGACGCCGCCTTTGCTGCAGCCAGAGCAGGAAAGGCAGATGTGGTCGCAATTCCCCCTGCTTTCAGCAGGCAAGAGGTAGCCGGGATGCGTTTAATTTCTCTGCAAAGCGTAGATAACCGCGGCATCATGTTTCCCTTTGTCAAGGCGGGCAACAAGACGGCAGACGGGCGTCCGCTCGGAAACGACGTGACCGCCGACCTCGCCATCCGTAAGGCCATCAACACCGCCATTGATCGTCAGGCACTTGTAGATGGAGTTTTAGAAGGCCATGGTACACCGGCCTATACCGTCAGTGACGGCTTGCCATGGTGGAACCCTGATACAGTGATTAAGGATGCTGATCTTAACAAAGCGAGACAAATCCTTGCTGAGGGAGACTGGCAAGATTCTAACGGCGACGGGATCCTGGAAAAAGGCGATTTAAAGGCGCAGTTTTCATTACTCTATCCTGCCGCCGACCAAACCAGGCAGTCCTTGGCGATAGTGGTGGCAGACATGGTGAGACCACTCGGGATTGCCATCAGTGTGGAAGGGAAAAGCTGGGACGAGATCAAGACCATGATGCATGCCAATGCCGTCTTGTTTGGCTGGGGCAGCCACAATCCGCTGGAGATGTATAACCTTTACAGCAGCAAGACCAGGGGTGTCGGTTGGTTCAATACTGGTTTCTACAGCAATGCTGTTGTTGACGAGCATCTGGAACGGGCATTGGCTACACCCAATGAAAAAGAGGCCCTGGCATACTGGCGGAAAGCCCAGTGGGACGGCCAGACCGGATTAAGTGCCAGAGGGGATGCTCCTTGGGCGTGGCTAGTCAACCTTAACCACTTGTATCTGGTAAGGGAAAATCTGGATATCGGACGGCAAAAGATCCAACCCCATGGCCATGGCTGGCCCATCACCGCTAACATTGCCGAATGGCGCTGGCAGAACTAAAGGAGGCGGCACACTTGCTTGGAAGCGCAGTCAAATCTCTGGGCTGGAAAATCCTGCGGGCAATAACGCTGCCGATAGCAGTTTGTGTGTTCTCCTTTCTGCTGATCAGCCATTCTCCGATCGATCCCATTCAGGCCTATGTCGCTGCCGACTCCATGCTGGTAGGGCCTGAGCAGCGCGAAAGGATAGCGGAATACTGGGGCTTGCACAAGCCTCCTCTGGAGAGGCTGGTTAACTGGGGGTCAGCAGTCTTGCAAGGTGATCTGGGCACCTCCATGATTTTTCGCCGCCCGGTAGTCGATGTCATTAAGGAACGGTTTCTGGCATCAATCGCCCTGATGGGCGCGGCGTGGGTATTGTCAGGCTTATTCGGGTTTATCCTTGGCGTCATTGCCGGGATGAATCAAGGCTCTTGGCTGGACCGCCTGATCAAATGGTACTGCTATACCCTAGCTTCCACCCCTTCCTTCTGGCTGGGGCTGATCATGCTGAATGTTTTTGCGGTCTGGCTCGCCTGGTTTCCGGTAGGGCTGGGGGTTCCGGCGGGTGTGCTGCAAGAGGAGGTAACTTTTTATGACCGGCTCCGTCATCTGGTCCTGCCTGCTATAACCTTAAGCATTCTCGGGGTGGCTAACGTGGCATTGCATACGCGGCAAAAACTGATTGAGGTGATGGCTAGCGACTATGTCCTGTTTGCCAAGGCCAGGGGCGAGCGCGGGTTTTTATTGTTTTGGCGGCACGGACTGCGCAATATCGCTTTGCCGGCTGTCACCCTGCAGTTTGCTTCATTTAGTGAGCTGTTTGGCGGAGCGGTTTTGGCCGAGCGCGTTTTCTCATACCCTGGCTTGGGGCAGGCCATCGTCGAGGCAGCCTTGCGAGGCGATGTGCCATTGCTTCTGGGCATCGTGATCGTGAGCGCCTTGTTTGTCTTTACCGGAAACCTGATTGCCGATATCATCTGCCGGGTAGTCGATCCGCGCATCAGGGAGGGTGAAGCTGTATGAGCGATGTCAGCTTACCAGCGGGGAAAGAGCAATACTCAGGCAAGCTGCCAAAATTTAACCGCAGGCAGCAGACCCTCATCACGTGTGTGCTTGCGTTGCTGCTTTTGGCAGGTATAGCAGCAGGAGGACTGCTGATTGACAAAGTTTCCGTCAATTTGGAAATAAGAAATCTGCCGCCGTCACTTGATCATCCCTTTGGTACGGATTGGCTGGGGCGGGACATGTTTGCCCGGACAATAGAAGGCCTGGCCTTAAGTCTCGGGCTTGGCCTCACGGCTGCTGCGGCAAGTGTTGTGATTGCACTGGCATTAGGCCTTCTGGCTGCGACCGGAGGCAAGGTGCTTGACAATTTCATTTCGTGGCTGGTGGATCTGTTCCTGGGTTTGCCGCATCTGGTGACCATAATCCTGATCGCCTTTACGCTGGGAGGAGGCTTCAAGGGCGTGCTGATTGGGGTAGCCTTAACCCACTGGCCAAGCCTGACCAGAGTGATCCGGGCGGAAGTGATGCAGCTTCGCTCAGCCGATTTTGTGCATGTCTCCCGCCGCTTTGGCCGGAGCCGGTTTTGGGTGGCGACCAGGCATATCCTGCCACATCTTCTGCCACAAGCCTTTGTGGGCTTATTGCTCCTGTTTCCCCATGCGATTTTGCATGAAGCAGCGGTTACATTTCTGGGGTTTGGCTTATCACCGCATCAGCCGGCCATAGGGATTATTCTTTCGGAATCAATGCGCTATCTGTCCGGCGGAATGTGGTGGCTGGCTTTTTTTCCAGGGTTATCTTTGCTGCTGATGGTAAGGGCCTTCGATACCGTCGGCGACAATCTGCGACAGCTTATGGATCCGCGCAGCGCTCATGAGTAAGTTTTAAGACCAGAAAAAGGAGGCAAAAGCGATGTCTCTCCTCGATGTACAGGACCTTTCCGTTTCTTTTATCCAGTATACCGGCGGCCTGCGTCAGACGGAGCTAAAGGTAATCACCAGCCTTAATGCAGCCGTTAACCAGGGCGAAGTAGTCGGCCTGGTAGGTTCAAGCGGGTCTGGCAAGAGCCTGCTTGCCCATGCCATCCTCGGTATTCTGCCGGGCAATGCCAAAGTCTCCGGGTCGATTTTCTACGCCGGGGAAGAACTCACTCCAAAGCGTCAGGCGGCCTTGCGGGGGAAAGAAATTGCCCTGGTGCCGCAAGCTGTCACCTTTTTAGATCCGCTGATGCGGGTTGGCTCCCAGGTGCGGGCAGCCGTAAAAAATAAAGACCCGATAACCGCGCAGCGACAGGTTTTTTCCCGCTATCAATTCGCTCCTCATGTGGAGAATTTATTTCCGTTTCAACTGTCGGGGGGCATGGCCCGGCGGGTATTGGTTTCGACAGCCATTGTCAGCGGCGCGCGGCTTCTGATTGCCGATGAGCCCACACCGGGATTTGATCGAGAAGCGATAAAAGAAACCCTGGCTTCTTTTCGCGAGCTAAAAGACCAGGGGTGTGCAGTGATCCTGATTACGCATGATTTAGAAACTGCCCTTGCCATTGCCGACCGGATTGCGGTCTTTTATGCAGGCACGACAGTGGAAATTGCTCCGGTTAAAGACTTTGCCGGCAAAGGAGAAGGCTTGCGCCATCCTTATAGCAGGGCCTTATGGCGGGCCTTGCCGCAAAATGATTTCATGCCTGCCCCAGGATTTCAGCCCTTTCCGAATGCTGTGCCGCCTGGGTGTTTGTTTGCACCCCGCTGTACCCTGGCAAAACCGGAATGCGCTTTCGCCATGCCAAAGGCCCGGGAAATCCGTGGCGGAGTGGTGAGGTGTTTTTATGCGGCTTGAAGCGAATAACATCGGGTTTCGCTACGGCAAAGGCCCTTGGGTTTTGCGCGGGGTAAACTTAACCGTAGAACAGGGTGAAGTAGTCGGCCTGGTAGGGCCAAGCGGCTGTGGCAAGACCACTCTGGGCCGGATTTTAGCCGGGTACGCGAAACCGGAGGAAGGCAGGGTTTTGCTTCAAGGGCAGCCCTTGCCGAAATCAGGTTACCATCCCGTTCAACTGGTACACCAACATCCGGAGAAAGCGGTTAACCCCCGCTGGCCGATGCAAAAAACCCTCATTGAAGGCTGGGAAGGATGGGAAGGACCGGGAGGCTGGGAAGGCCAAGAAGGCCAGCAGCCGGACGGCGATCTCCTCCATTCCCTGGGAATTGAGACAGACTGGCTCTGCCGGTGGCCAAACGAGCTTTCCGGCGGCGAGCTGCAGCGGTTTTGTGTAGCGAGAGCCTTGAGCCCCAAGACTCGCTTTCTGATTGCCGATGAAATAACCACCATGCTCGATGCCATCACCCAAGCCCAAATCTGGCAGGTGGTCTTTGATACAGTTCGCCGGCACCGGATGGGTCTTTTGGTGATCAGCCACGACCAAAACTTAATCAATCGCCTGTGCAGCAGAGTGATTGCTCTTGGATAAAAAAAACCCGTAAGGGTTTTTTTGTTTTTGGCACAGTTTTTAAAAAGGCAATTTTAAAATCTAATATGTTGACACTATTTAAGCATTGTAGTAGAATACTTCTAAGCCCCTCCCCCGGGGGGAGGGGGGCTGGCAATTGTATCGAAAAATTATATCGAAAATTCGTAAGTTAATAGGCAAAATGTTTAGAAAGAAAAAATTGATCAGGAAAATAAGGAGTTGTAAAACATGGCCGATACTGAAAAGGATGCCATCCTGAACCGGTTAAGGACTATCCGCGGGCACATCAGCGGGATCGAAAAGATGATCGAAGAAGGAAAAGACTGTGCCGATATCCTCGTGCAAATTACTGCCGTAACCAGCTCCATGATCAAGGTCAAGTCAGTGGTCAGTAAACACTTGGTTGACCAGTGCATTGACCGGGCTTTGACCGAAGAAAAGGATTTAAAAAAAGAGATGACCAGACTATTGGATAATATCCTCAAGTACAATCATTAATTGAAAGCGAAAGGAGGGCAAAAAGGAATACTTTCATGGCGTTTTGTGCCTAAGCGCAGCGAAAGGAATGGTAATAGAAATGAAAAAAATACTTATTCTTGGCGCCGGCACTGCCGGCACCATCATGGCCAATCACCTGCATCAGAAAATCAACAAGAAAGATTGGACCATCACAATTATTGATCAGGAGGAAAAACACTACTATCAACCCGGGTTTCTCTTCATTCCCTTTGGTATTTATAGTAAAGAGGACGTCATCAAAGATAAGGCAAACTTTCTGCCCAAAGGTGTCAGCTATCTGCAGGCCCCGGTAAAATTGATCGAAGCGGAAAAAAACCAAGTTATGCTAGATAACGGGGAGGTTCTAGCCTATGACATTTTAATTATTGCCACCGGCTGTGAAATTGCGCCGGAAGAAACAGAAGGAGTAATCGAGGGATGGAGGAAGGACATTTTCGACTTCTATACTATTGATGGCTCCATGGCCTTAAAGGAGAAATTGCATAGCTGGAAGGGTGGAAAGCTGGTTGTCCACATCAGCGAGATGCCGATTAAATGCCCTGTTGCTCCGCTGGAATTTGTCTTTCTGGCGGATTGGTTCTTTGCTGCAAGGCGAAAAATGCGCCAGGAGGTAGAACTGATTTATGTTACCCCCCTGGATAAGGCCTTTACCAAGCCGAAGTGCGCAGATGTTATGGGACAGCTTTTTCCGCAGAAAAATATCAGTTTAATTAAAAACTTTAGCGTCAGCCATGTGGATGCCAACAAAAGAAAACTGGTATCCCTTGATGGCAAAATAGTGGACTACGATCTTCTGGTAACAATTCCGGTGAATATGGGAAGTAAAGTCATCGGCCGCTCCGGGCTGGGGGATGACGAGAACTTTGTCCCCACCGACAAACACACCCTGCAAGCAAAAGAACATGAAAATATCTTCGTGATCGGGGACGCAACGGATGTTCCGACCTCCAAGGCTGGTTCCGTCGCACACTTTGAAGCAGAGATCCTTACAGAAAACATTTTAAGCTATATCAATAACAAGCCCTTATCTGCCCGTTACGACGGCCATGCCAACTGCTTTGTGGAATCAGGCTATCAAAAAGCCTTTCTCATCGATTTTAATTACGATATTGAACCCGTAGAAGGCACATTTCCGCTGCCATGGGCCGGGCCCTTTTCCCTCTTGAAAGAAACCAGGATCAACCATCTGGGCAAAATGGCATTTAAATACATTTATTGGAACATGCTGTTAAAAGGCCTCCCCATGCCCTTGGTTACATCCCACATGAAAAAAAGCGGTAAAAAACTTGACATGTTGCCTGCTAATAGCTAAGCAGCAAAAACGAATTTTTGGAGGGTTAATAGAATGCAAAAAGTAATAGCTGGTTACCCGGTTGAGGTTACCGAGGAGGGCTACCTGACTAAAAAGGAGCAGTGGAATAAAGAAATCGCTAGGGCCATTGCTAAGGAAGTTGGCATTGCCGAGCTGACCGAAGCTCATTGGCGAGTAATTGAATTTTTACAAAAAGATTATGCCAAAACAGAAAAAATACCGACGATAAGAAGGCTGAAAAACACAGGCGGGATTGACACCAAGGAATTGTATGCCCTCTTTCCGGAGGGACCGTTAATGAAGGCCACTAAAATAGCTGGCTTAATGAAGCCGGTCAGTTGTGTCTAGAAAAGTATACAAGATAGGGGGAAAAAACATGTCCAATCATGAAAAGATCAAGAAAGTATCGATTGTTGTGTCCAAGGGTTCTTTGGAAGGTGTGTACCCGGGCTTAATTATGGCCAACGGGGCCAGGATGCAAGGGATTGAAGCCAACCTGTTCTTTACGTTTTTCGGCCTCCATGCAATTACCAGGAAGAAAATGGGTAAGATTAAAGTGGCCACGGTCGGCAATCCGGCCATGGGGATCCCCACCTTAATCGGCGCTATGCCCGGAATGTCGTCCTTTGCCACCATGATGATGAAAAAGCAAATGGAACAATTAGACATCCCTCCTATCCCGGAATTTATTGAAATGATCAGTGATGCCGGGGGCAAACTGTATGCCTGCCTGGCCAGTGTAGAAATGTTTAAACTGAAAAAAGAGGATTTTTGCGATCAAGTGGAAAAAATATTAACTGTCGGAGATTTTTACGACCTGTCAGCTGGCGGCCAAATAATATTTACCTAGTAGCAAGTGGGGACGCAAGTCGGGGACGGTTCTTGACTTGCCCCAGGAGGGATAGAATGGAATACGACGCCCTGAACTATCCATACCCATCCCGGCGGATGACGGCCTTTGCCAAAAAAGGCATGGTAGCTACCTCTCAGGCCTTGGCTGCCGGGGCCGGGCTTAGTGTCTTGAAAAAAGGCGGCAATGCTGTTGATGCAGCCATTGCCGCTGCTGCCTGTTTAACGGTAGTAGAGCCAACCTCCAACGGCATTGGCGGCGATGCCTTCGCCCTGGTCTGGACCAAAGGCGAGCTGTACGGCCTTAATGCCAGCGGCCCGGCGCCAGAGGCTATTTCGATCGCAGCAGTGCAAAAAGCCGGCCATACGGAAATGCCTAAATACGGCTGGCTGCCGGTGACGGTGCCGGGTGCCCCGGCAGCCTGGGCCGCGCTGTCGGAGAGGTTTGGGCGGCTGCCCCTGCCGGAAGTTTTGGGGCCTGCCATTGCCTATGCCGAAGAGGGCTACCCCGTCTCCCCCGTCCTGGGGAGGTACTGGCAAATAGCCTGCCAGGCTTACCAGGAGGTTTTAAAGGGAGAAGAGTTTGCTCCCTGGTTTGCCACCTTTGCTCCTGGGGGCAGGGCACCGGAGATTGGCGAGGTATGGCGCTCCCCGGCCCATGCCCAAACCCTGGCCAGGATTGGGGAAACCAGGGCCGCAGCTTTTTACCGGGGGGAACTGGCGGAGCAGATCGCTGCCTTTTCCCGCTGCAACGGAGGCTATCTGACAGCGGAAGACCTGGCCAGGTACCGGCCCGAGTGGGTAAGACCAATCAGCTTAAATTACCGGGGGTACGATGTATGGGAGCTGCCACCCAACGGCCAGGGGCTGGTGGCCCTGATGGCCTTGAATATCCTGCAGGGTTTTGAATTCCCGGCTAAGGATCTTGTCGATACCTGTCATCGGCAAATCGAAGCCATCAAGCTGGCCTTTGCCGACGGCAGCAAATACATCACCGACCCCGCCAAAATGAAGGTGCAGGTTGCCGACCTCCTGGCACAGGACTATGGGGCAGAAAGAAGAAAATTGATTGGGGACCAGGCCTTATTACCAAAAGCCGGGCGGCCTAAGGAGAGCGGGACAGTTTACCTGGCAGCGGCCGACGGGGAAGGCAATATGGTTTCCTATATCCAGAGCAATTACATGGGTTTTGGCTCTGGCCTGGTGGTTCCTGGCACCGGGATCAGCCTGCAAAACCGGGGGCACACCTTTTCCCTGGACCCGGCCCACGCCAATTGCCTGGCGCCGGGCAAGAAAACCTATCACACCATTATTCCCGGTTTCTTAACCAAAGACGGCCAGCCGGTAGGCCCCTTCGGGGTGATGGGTGGTTTCATGCAGCCCCAGGGCCATGTGCAAGTGCTGATGAACGCCATTGATTGGCATCAGAACCCCCAGGCTGCCCTGGATGCTCCCAGGTGGCGCTGGACCAAAGACCTGGAGGTGGAAATCGAGCCCCACTTCCCGGATCACATTGCCCAGTCACTGGAGCAAAAAGGGCACAAAATCCATTGGCAGACCGACCCGGCAGCCTTTGGCCGGGGCCAGGTCATCTGGCGGAACGATAACGGCGTCCTGGCCGGAGGCACAGATCCCAGGGCCGACGGCACAGTAGCCATCTGGTAGTCGGAAACCAGTGGCCAGTGTTCAGTAGTAAGTTGTCAGTAATCAGCATCCAGACTGTCGCGATGGCGGTACCATCAGAGCATGGAAAAACAGCAGTTGTGGTACAGGCGACGGCCAAAGCGACAACCAGAAAACGAGCGCAGACTTCTAATACTGCAGCATTTTTGCGAACCGATTGCATATCGCAATACACATGGGTATAATATATGCAGAAGGAGGCGTTCACCATGGCCAGAACATCGAATATATTCGCGCGTGTTGAGCCTGAGATTAAGGAACAGGCCGAAAAGATACTGGGCCGGCTCGGGATCCCGATGTCCAACGCCATTGGGCTTTTTCTGCGTCAGGTCGTGCTGCAGAGGGGAATTCCTTTTGATATAAAGCTCTCGCAAAGCGTGCCGTTAATTGCCGGCAACCTAAGTGAAGAGCAGTTCAATGCAGAAATTGAGAGAGGGCTGGCCGATCTGGCTGCCGGCAGGGTTGCTTCAGCAGATAGTGTTGCAGATCGGATGCGTCGGGATTACGGTGTATGAACACCTGGAAAGTGGTCTACACCGAACAGTCAGAGAATGACCTGCGGGGTATCTATGAGTATATAGCGTTTTCCTTGCTTGAGCCGGAAACAGCGAAAAAACAGACCAGACGCATCATGGAAGCAGTCGCAAAGCTTTCCCTCTTGCCGTTGCGCTGTCCGCTTTATAAAAAAGAGCCGTGGTTTAGCAAGGGCCTTCGCGTTTTGCAGATCGACCGCTATCTGGCATTTTATCTGCCGATGGAAGAGCAAAAAACAATAGTGGTGATTCGCATCATGTACAGCGGTCGAAATATTGAGGAGCAGTTGCATCATACAGATATGGATGCATGATCAGGCAAAGTATAAAAACGGCCAAAAAATGTTTGATTTGCGGGAGGATTGTAAAATGATAGCCCATGCTCCCCTGGCCCCAGCGGCAGAGGACCTCCAGACGGGGCGGATCCCTTTGCCGGAGTATATCGATCAGCTGTGCGACCGCATCGACGCCTATGAAACAGAAATCCAGGCTTTGCTGCCCGAACCTGGCCGCCGCGAGCGGCTCCATCGGGAAGCGGAGGAACTTTTGGCCAGGTACCCAAAACCCGCCGGGCGTCCGCCGCTTTTTGGGGTGCCGGTGGGAGTGAAGGATATTTTCCGGGTCAACGGGTTTTCCACCAAAGCCGGCTCTCAGCTCCCGGCCGAACTTTTCGACGGCCCGGAAGCCAGCTCAGTCTCAGCAGTTAAGGCTCTGGGGGCCCTGATCCTGGGGAAAACCGTCACCACCGAGTTTGCCTACTTTGCCCCGGGACCAACCAGAAACCCCCATCATCCAAGTCATACCCCCGGGGGCTCCAGCAGCGGTTCGGCGGCGGCGGTAGCTGCCGGCTTTTGTCCGCTTGCTTTTGGCACCCAGACCGTTGGCTCCACTATCCGCCCGGCTGCCTTTTGCGGAATTATGGGCTTCAAGCCTAGTTATGGGAGAATACCCAGCGACGGGATCATCCCATTTTCTCAGTCGGTAGACCATGTGGGCCTTTTTACCCAGGATGCTGCCGGCATGGCCCTGGCGGCTTCCCTCCTCTGCCGCGACTGGCGGCCAGACGCCGGCAAGAACTCCTTTTTCCCTGTCCTGGGGGTGCCGGAGGGGCCCTTTCTCGACCAGGCAGCCCCGGAGGGACGAGCAGCATTCAATGCCCAGCTCGCCAGCCTGGAGCGAGCCGGCTACCGGGTGGTCCGGGTAGAAGCCATGGCAGACATCGAAGAGATCGTTATACGCCATCGGCGGATGATCTCAGCTGAACTGGCCCAGGTGCACACCTCCTGGTTTGCCCGGTTTGCCTCCCTTTACCGTCCCCAAACCGACAGCCTGATCCGGGAAGGGCAAGAGGTTGGCCCGAAGGAATTGAAAAATGCTATAGCCGGGAGGGCAAAGCTCAGGTTAGAGCTGGAAGAGACAATGCACCGGCATGGCCTGGACCTTTGGGTTTGCCCGGCCGCCCTGGGTCCGGCCCCGGAAGGTATTGCAGCCACCGGCTCCCCGGCCATGAACCTGCCCTGGACCCATGCCGGCCTGCCGGCTATCACCCTGCCCGCCGGGTCTGCTCAGAACGGCTTGCCCCTTGGCCTGCAAGCAGTTGCCAGGTTTATGGCCGACGAACATCTCCTGCTGTGGGCGCTTGACCTGGAGCAAGTACTGCAACGAATATAGAAGAATGCATCGGTATCAAGTCCTGCGGCTCCTATTTAAAGCTTAATGCCGGAAGTTCATCGGGCAGCCTCTGATGAACCTTCCCGGTTGACTCATTCTTTGCATTGGCATGGTTGTCTGGATCGACGGAAATATATCTTGCCGCAGCTCTGGTTTTCTCACCCTGCGCCAGTTCCCCGGCAACACCTGCTCCATTTTGCCGACAACCTCCGCAGCCAACCTATCCATGGAAGCAGACCGCAGCATGTCAGGGGATATCTCCATCCCCGCTGCTCTGGATTTTTCCCACAAAAGGTAGCGGTTAACCGGCAGACCGGCAGCCAGCGCCCGATCCAGCTCTCCCGGGGTAATCTGATTGACAACAATATAACCCTGGATATTGCGCCAGACCATATGGTCATGCATGATCCGCATCAGTTCCCCTTGATCAAATCCTGGGTTTTTCCCTTTTTGCCCCTCCACAACAGCGGCAAAAACCATATTCTTTTTTTCCCGGCACAGGTAGTTTAAGGCTATCGCCTTTTGGGTAATCAATCCAACGGCTTCATAAACATGAAGTCCTCTTACTTTAACCTGCCGCAACATAGTTTCTCCTTCCTGATTGGCTGCATTGGCTTTAAGCACTTTACCCTCCCTGCTTACCGCCAACTCCACCCTGGAAGTCATGTCCAAAGATACTGATGCCACTGCCGCAGGCATGGCAAAGGGCTTGGCAATCCCTGCCGCCAAAATCAGCAGCAAAAGACCTGCAATTAAAGGCCGGACCCAATTCCGGACAAAAGGCGCATCAGCAATGCTGATGGTCTGTCCCGCACGGACTGGAATGGCAGGCTTAACCAGGCGCCGGTACTCCCCGTCTGCTGTAATCACTACCAGGGTCTTTTTTTCTACCTTAATTACCATGGCCTGGATTTTCCTGTCCACTTTTTCCACCCCTTTCGTCCCAAGGGAAATTGATGATGTCTTTAATTGGCCGAAACTCTTCCTCTGATAAGACCAGGGCCAGTGCGATAATATACCGGCGGCCGGTCTCGATTACCTTGCGGCTAAAGCCTGTTAAAAGTATGATTTCCTTAACCGGCAGAATTTTCTGTTGCCGCAGTTTATTTAAAAGCACAGGTTCCTCCACCAGGGCCTTGGCGGCCTGCATCAGGTTTTGACGGGTATCCCGGTGCTTGGGAGACGACCCAATTAAATCGTCGATAGTAATCCCAAACTCCTGTAACCTGTTTTGATAACGGCCCATCATTTCTTCTTTTTCCCTGGCTTCCTCATCCATCCGGTATTGAGTCCAGGCCTGCTCGGTTTCCAAACGGCCCCAACCGTTTTCCTCCAGCTCCGCCTCCAGGGAAAGATGCCGGTTTTTGGCTTCCCGCCGGAAATAATCCACCAGACGGCGGTGGACGACCATCCTGGCATAGTTTAAAAAGCTCATGCCCCTTTGGGCATCAAAGCTGTCGATAGCCTCATTCAAGGCAATTAAACTGATGCTGACTTCGTCCTGATGCCAGTCTAAAGGGCGGCCGCAAATAGCCGCTGCCATTCCCTTAACCTGGGGAGCCAGCTGGCTGATCAGCTGTTCCCGGGCTAAGCTGTCCTCTTGCCGGGCTTTTAGCACCAGTTCCGCAATTGTTTGTTCGGCCATTACCTGACACCACTCCAATGGATACTTCGCAGGATAACGGGAATTTAGGTAGGTACAGCTTTAATCATATTCTTTCATTCCCTTTTCATCAACTACCCCCCAAAAGGACACCCCATGCCTCGCATTTAGATAACAGGTGAACCTGCAGTGACGTAAGGAGGTGAGGAAGATGAAGATGAAAAAGCTGATCTTATTGGCCATAACCATTCTCTTGCTGGTAGCTCTGGTCCCAGCTGCCTACGCAGCCATCACTAACGATAAAGAGCAGGAAATCGACCAGCTGCACCAGCAAATGGCAGAATTAAAAAGACAGCTGGTGAAAAAATATGTTGAGGCTGGGCTGATCACTCCCGAACAAGGGGTTCAGATGCAAGAGAGAGTTGAGCAAATGTTGCAGAACCGCCCAGGACCTGGCATGATGTTCGGCCCAGGATGGTGCCCTCTTCAGGGCAGTGGCAGTTGCCCCAGGCAGGGCGGCAGTTTTAACGGCGGCAATAACCGCGGCATGATGCGGGGAAGTTGGTTTTAGGGCAAAACCCCTGACCAAGGTGTATCGTTCTAAATCATAGGCTCAAGTAGATGGCCTGGCCTTTTTAGGCAGGCCATCTTTTAATTTAAGGCATTATTAGATCGCAATTCTCCCAAAATTCTAATACACTAATAGCGCAATACAGGTATATCAATACATTATCTTTGTAGCCATGTTGATGGACCGGTTTTTCCTGGGAACACAGGAAATTAAAATCAATAAAGAGGTAATATAAAATTGCTGTAGAAAATTATTAGGAAGTGCAAAACGAAGTTCGGTAGAAAATACAGGCAGCCGGGGGCGTTGTTTAATTGAGGATATTAATTGTGGACGACACGCGTTTTAGCCACCGTTTACTTCACGATATCCTTTCTAAGGAAGGGTACACGGACAACGTTTCCGTCTTTACAGCCGATGAGGCTTTTCAGGTTCTCCGCCTGCACGACCCTACAACATTGCCGGATATAGATCTGATTTTGATGAATAATGTAATGCCGGTGATGAGCGGCACCGAAGCGTGTGAGAAAATAAAAAGGGCCTCGCACCTTAAAGATATTCCGGTTATCATGGTTACGGCCAGCAATGAGCTGTCTTCCCTGAAAGCTGCTTTCAATGCCGGCGTAACGGATTTTATCAGCAAGCCGTTCAATGAAGTTGAGCTGCTGGCGAGAATCCGTTCCGCCCTGATATTAAAAAAGGAGATGGATAACCGTAAAGCCAGGGAAAGAGAGCTGATTGAAACCACAAAACTGTTGGAAAACGCCAACAAGAAACTGCAGGAGCTCAGTTTTCTTGACGGTTTGACTGGAATTGCCAACCGGCGCTACTTTGATGAGGCGTATGCCAGTGAATGGCGACGCTGCCTGCGGGAAAAAAAGCCCATTACCCTTATCCTGGCTGACATTGACTGTTTTAAGGCGTATAACGACAACTACGGCCACCAGAATGGAGACGAATGCTTAAAAAAAGTGGCTTTGGCAGTGAAAAAGCAATGCCGGCGGCCGGGTGATATGCCGGCCCGGTACGGCGGAGAAGAGTTTGTTATCCTGCTTCCCTTTGCCGATCACAACGGCGGACTCCCTATTGCGCAGAATCTGAGGCAGTGTGTTGAAAACCTGGCAATCCCGCACGCCCATTCTCTGGCTGGCAGTATGGTGACCGTCAGCGTGGGGCTGGCGAGCGAAACACCCAACACCGATCACAACCGGGAAAGCCTGCTGCGGAGTGCGGATGAGGCACTCTACCAGGCCAAAAATACGGGAAGAAATAAAGTTATACTTTACCGGCCCGATGTAAATGGCTCTCCGTAACTGTATCATGCCAACGCGAAAAACGAAATCTGCAGAAAATTGATCGAGCCGATGAAGCGGAGGCAGGCTGCCGTGAACGCATTAACTGAATGGCTAATGAAATCAAAACTTAGAATTATCCTTATTGGCCTTTTAATTCCGAGCATACCCCTCTTAATGCTGGCAGGGTTTATTTATCTGAGATTAGCGGACGATATGAGTCAATTGCTGAAAAGTAAAATTGCCATGATCGTCACCAATGTCGAAGACCGGATAGAGAGCGGTTTGGCCCGAGATCTTGCCGTAGGGCAGACATTTGCTACCAGACCCCATCTATTAACGATGATTGAACAGGGCGATCTGGACTGGATGAATAGGCACCTGCAGCATTTAATTGAAAATATGGAGCACATGGACAGAGTAACTATTGTGAACACAAAAGGCATCCAGCTAGCCAACTATCCGTTTACTCACGAAACAATCGGGATGGACTTTTCAGGCAGGGACTATTTTGGGGGCGTGACAAAACACTGGTCGCCATATGTTTCAGATTTTTTCCTGAGAACAGCAGAACCCATGCGCTATGTGTTTTCCATCTCCGTCCCGCTTATAAAAGAAGGCGTTCCGTTAGGCATCCTTAACATGCAGCCGAAAGCCGACTATTTCGACAGATTGCTGGAAGGAACAATTGTCCCTGATGGTCATATAATCATCGTCGACAGCAAAGGCTATTTGGTTTACAGTTCCTTTGCAGGAGACGAAATCTTAGACCCCATAGACCTTTCCGCCCTGCCGGTTGTGCAAAAACTAATGCAAGGGCAAAGTGGGCTTGAAGAAACTATCGATGCCGAGACAAACGTACCGGTATTTACCTCCTATCGCCCGGTCGGAGATTATGGTTGGGGAATCATCGTTGATGTTCCAACAAGGGTAGTCATGGCTCCACTGGCAGGGATTATAACATGGATGGCTGCTGTTACCTTATTATTGCTTTTAGCGGGAGGTTTTTTTGGGTATCGCTGGTCGTTAATGCTGGAATCGGAAAAAAACTTTGCCGCCAATTTGCATCAAAAAACGGCGGAACTTATTGTTAAAAACAATCAATTAACCCAAATGAACGAGGAGACAGAGAGGCTAAACCAACAGCTCGCCGACGCCTCAATGGCGAAAACCAGCTTCCTGGCCAATGTATCCCATGAACTGAGGACCCCGATGAACTCCATCATCGGTTTTTCGCAGATTCTGGAGGATGGTTTTGCGGGAGAGCTAAACGAAAAGCAAAAAGAATATGTCGGCTATATCCAGAGCAGCGGCACACATCTGTTATCGCTCATCAACGATATCCTCGACCTTTCCAAGGTTGAGGCGGGCAAGATGGTATTAGAGCCAGGTAGATTTCCGGTCAGGAATGCCTTAGAGGAGGCAGCCGCCCAGTTTATGGATAGATGCCGGGAACAAAATATCCAGCTGAAGATAGATCTAGAACCGCAGGCCGACCTGGAACTGGAAGCTGATGAGCGAAAGTTCAAGCAAGTGCTGCTCAATCTCTTGAGCAACGCCATTAAGTTTTCACCTGATGGTGGCCTTGTTTCTGTTACCGCAAGTCTTACTATAAAAAAAGCCGTTGGCTTATCGATGCCAGAGGAAGGCTCTGCTTTGGCCGACAGGGAGTTTATAGAAATCGCGGTTTCCGATACCGGGATCGGGATTAGCCTTGAAGATCAGAGCAAGCTCTTCAAACCTTTTTCACGGCTGGAATCGGCCTGTTGCAAAAATTATGAAGGAACAGGCCTGGGGCTGGCCCTGACTAAAAGGCTCGTTGAGCTGCATCATGGCCAGATCTGGGTTAAGAGCGAATTCGGCCAGGGCAGCATCTTTACCTTTATCCTGCCGCTTAAGCAGGCCGGTTAAAGCATCGCGGTACTTTTATAGCATAGAGGTGATATTTGCCGATGAAGATTTTAATCGTTGAAGATAATAAAGTAAACAGAATCTTGTTAAAGGATCTGTTACATTATCACGGCTACAACACGTTAGAAGCAAAGGACGGGGCGGAAGGCATAGCCCTGGCCAAGGAGCATCTTCCCGACCTAATTCTCTTGGATATCCAAATGCCGGTCATGGATGGAGTAACCGCCCTGAAGATATTAAAAGAAAGCGATGAAACCAAAAACATCAAAGTTATTGCCTTTACCTCTTTTGCCATGAAGGGCGACCAGGAAAAACTTTTCGCGGCTGGAGCCGATTATTACATCTCAAAGCCGGTAAACACCAGAGAGTTGCCTAAACTGGTCAGGCAAATTCTGCACGGACAATGACCTCTTAAAACCAACAACAATGACAAAAACGCATGGGGAGGGAGTTGCGCTGCAAGACAGGCCAAAAATTTTGTGCGTTGACGACGAGTCTGTAAACCTTAAACTGCTCGAATCTTTCCTCGTTCCTTCGGGCTATTAGGTAATTTTGGCGAAAAACGGCGCTAACGCCTTTGACAAAATAGCTGAACAAAAGATAGACCTCATTCTCCTGGATGTGATGATGCCGGGAATGAACGGCTTTGAACTGTGCGCAATGATTAAAGAGAGCGAGAAATATCGCCATCTGCCGGTTATTATGCTCACAGCTTTAGCGGCAAAGGAATCCCGCATCAAGGGCATTGAGGCAGGGGCGGATGACTTTATTGCCAAACCTTTTGACTATGCGGAGGTCTTGGCCAGAATCAAAATGCTCTTGAAGGTAAGAACGCTGAACGACAACTTGCTGTACGCCTACGGCAGCATCAACTCCCTGACTGAGTTTGGCGAGGCGGTCGTCAGAAGATATAACCCCATGAATTTTGATCAGTTGAATGCGGTCGACGGACTGGTAAACCAGGTTATCCATAAGAATGACAGCACTTCCGGAAAGCCCGCCATCATGCTGATGGGTATTTCTGGATTTAACGGCGACTGGCAGTGGTTTATTTATCAATCGGCCTCCGGCGCGCTTAAACGGAAGGCCCTGGAGATCGATATCGACAGCAAAATAGCTTTCCTGGCAAAAAGCATGGCTAAAACCGGGTTCTATAACCGGGAGGATCTGGCCAAGCCGGAATTTCAGCAATTTAGAGATAAAATGCTAACGGTAGATATAAAACTGGAAAACATGGCTTTTTACTTCGACAATAATCTTTGCCTGCTGGCGTTTAATTACGGCAGGGAGATCACTCGTTATGACCTTTCTGTTTTAGACAATCTGGTGATGCAGATCCTTTTTCTGGGGTCTTTATCAGCGCAAATCAAGGATACGGAGCAGGCGTTTGTCTATACTGTTCAGACTCTGGCGCGAGCCGCTGAAGCCAACGATGAGGATACGGGAAATCACATTATCAGGGTGGGCGAATACAGCGCCATAATCGCAGAGGAACTAAAGATGGATGAAAAATTTGTCACTGCGATGAGGGTGCAAGCGCCCTTGCATGATGTGGGCAAAATTCATATTCATCCAGATATTTTAAGAAAGCCCGGCCCGCTGGCCAGTGAAGAATTCGCCGAGATGAGGAAACACGCTGTCTTCGGCTCAAAGATTATCGGCGAACACCATCGGCTAAAGACAGGCGCCTTGTTGGCCCTTTCGCATCATGAAAGGTGGGATGGAAGCGGCTATCCCAACGGATTAAAAGGAGACCAGATCCCGCTAGAGGGTAGAATATTAAACCTGGCCGACCAATATGATGCCTTAAGAAACCGGCGCCCTTACAAACCGGCCTTGGATCACGATCAGGCCGTGCGCATCATTACCGAAGGCGACGGCAGGACAATGCCAGCACACTTTGACCCCCGTGTTCTGGCTGCGTTTAAGCGGTTGGCCTCTCAGTTTGCGGAGATATATGCCAGGTTGGAAAAATAAGAGGTGGTTTTTTTCATGCAGGTTATCCTGGAAGGGCGCAAGCTAAGCAAGTGGTACCAGATGGGCGAGGTCCAGGTCCATGCTTTGAAAGAGGTGGACATTCAAATTTTCGGCGGGGAGTTCCTGGTAGTGCTTGGCCCCAGCGGCTCAGGCAAGAGTACCCTCTTAAACATGATCGGGGGCATGGACAGACTTTCCCGGGGCGAGCTCTACTACCGGGGACATCCCCTGCACACCATGGATGAAAAGGGGCTCACCCGCTACCGCCGGGAGGCCGTCGGCTTTATCTTTCAATTCTATAATTTAATGCCTAACCTGACTGCCTTGGAAAATGTGCATTTGGCGGTGGAGATCGCCATGAACCCCCTGCCGGCGGATGAGGTCCTGGCGGGAGTGGGCCTGGACGGCAGGAAAGATCATTTTCCTTCCCAGCTCTCCGGCGGCGAGCAGCAGCGGGTGGCCGTGGCCAGGGCTGTTGCCAAAAACCCGGAGGTCCTCTTGTGTGATGAGCCAACCGGCGCCCTGGATTTCCAAACAGGGATTCACGTGTTGAAGCTTTTACGGAAGTTTAACCGGGACTACCAGAAGACGGTGATTGTGATCACCCACAATGCCGGCATCGCCGAGATGGCGGACCGGGTGATCTATATGAAAGACGGCCGCCTGGATCGCTGGCGCACGATTGCCAAGCCTCTGTCGCCGGAGGAGGTGTCCTGGTAATGCTGTGGCGGAAAATCTGGCGGGACCTATGGGAAAACAAGACAGCTTATCTGGCCTGTCTGATCGTGATCGTGATCGGCTTGATGGTTTTTACTTCCATGTCCATGGTGTATAAAGACCTGATGGCCGCCAAGGAGAGTTTTTACCGGGAGGCCCGCTTTGCCGATGGTTTTGCGCGGGTCAGGGGCATCCCGGCTCAGGAATTGGCCAGGCTGGCCAATATTGAGGGGATCGAATCGCTAGAGGGGCGCATGGTTTTCGATGTGCGGGTATTGATGCCGGAAAAAGAGGAAGGTGTCCATCTCCGGCTGGTTTCCCTGCACCCCGGCCAGACCAATCCGATTAATGAGGCCGTATTACTGGAGGGCGCACAGTTTTCGGGCCGGACCAAGGAGGTTTGGTTAAGCCCCAGCTTTTTTGCCGCCCATCACCTGAGCCTGGGCGACAGCCTGACTGTAATTGCTGCCGGCAAAAGAGCCGAATTAAAGGTGGTGGGAACGGCGCAAAGCCCGGAATTTGTCTACGCTTTGCAAGACGTTGCCCGGAGCTTCTATCCTGACCCGGAAACCTTTGGGATAGCATATCTCCCCTTTGATGTGATGCAAAACCTTTTTGGCGCAGAGTCCCAAATCAATGACCTTGTTTTCACTTTGCGGCCCGGGTTCAGCTATTTAGCCGTTCTGGATCAATTGGAACCGAGGCTAGAGAAATTTGGCCTCTTGAGCATTTTCCCCAGTGAGGATCAAGTCAGCAATCTGATCTTAACCCAGGAGCTGGCCGGAGTGGGGGCCACCGCCAACAGCATGCCGATTTTGTTTTTGTTTATTGCTGCGGTGGTCTTGTCCATCCTGTTGCAGCGCATGGTAGAACAGCAGCGGGGTCAGATCGGAACCCTGAAGTCCTTTGGTTATTCAAACCGGGAGATCATGGTCCATTACCTGTCCTATCCTCTGATCATTGGCATCGCCGGCGGCATCATTGGCGGCCTCTTGGGGACCTGGCTGGCTTATCCCTTCATGGAGATGTACAAGATGTTTTTTAACCTGCCCGGGCTGGAAGTCCGGCTTTCGCCTGGCTACCTGGCGAAGGGACTATTCTTGTCTGCCGGGTTTAGTCTTTTGGCTGGTTACTTTGGCAGCAGGGCAGCTCTGAAGCTCCAGCCGGCTGAGGCCATGCGCCCGGCGGCTCCTCCTCCGGCCAAAAAATTATTCTTGGAAAAGTGGCCTTTGTTTTGGGCCAGCCTCACAGTCCAGGGAAAAATGGCTGCCCGCAACCTAACCCGCAATAAACGCAGAAGCTTTGCCATCTTTTTGGGGATTACCCTGTCCTTCAGCCTGATTGCCACGACCTGGTATTTCCAGCGAATTATGGATCTGATGGTGATTGACCAGTTCACCAAGGTGCAGACCCATGATGTGAAACTGGTTTTCAAAAACCCGCTCCCATACCGGGAAGTGGAAAGGGAACTTGCCCGGCTGCCGGGGGTAAAAAGGGTTGAGCCCATGCTGGAAGTACCGGCAGCCTTTCAAAACAAATGGCTGGAAGATAATGCTGTGATTATGGGCCTGGAGCAGGGGGCCGAACTATACAGCATCTTTGCCAAAAACGGGCAAAGATTGGCGCCGTCTGCCGAGGGTCTGATTCTCTCGGAGCGGCTGGCGGAATCCCTTGCGGCCGGGGTGGGCTCGGTAATTACCCTGGAGAGCGGATTATTTCATGCAGATGCTATTACGCTGCCGGTAACCGGCATTGTCCCCCAGTATGTGGGCATGAATGCTTTTACGGAGTTGGGAACCCTGAGCCGGCACCTGATTCAGCCAAACCTGGCTACTTCCATAGCTGTGGCGGCGGATGCCAGAGGAGTGGAAGCAATTAAGGACAAATACCGGGATGCGGTTTTAGTGGCTTCCATCGAGGAAAACAGGCGGCTTTTGGAGCAAATCGAAGAGATGATGGATTCCTTTGGGTTTATGATCTGGGTTTTGGCCCTTTTTGCGCTGATTATCGGCTTTGCGGTAGTTTACAGCACAAGTATTGTCACCTTAGCGGAACGGAAAAGGGAGCTGGCCACCCTTAGGGTGATGGGGATGAGGCCGGGGGAAGTCTTGGAGGTGGTTACCTTTGAGCAGTGGCTGATCAGCTTCTTGGCCATGCTGGCCGGGATCCCCCTGACGATTATGCAGTACCAGGGCCTGGCTGCTACCATGGATACGGATCTCTTTTCCTTTCCGGTCATCTTTGAGCCGGGCATCTTTATCATTGCCTTGATTGGCACAGTATTTTTTATCTGGATTGCGCAGGCTGTGCTGCTGGTCCGGATCCACCGGCTGGTTCTGGTCGATGTGCTGAAAGAAAGGGATTAAACACGAGGGAGGAGGCGGTTGAACAGGTGAAAAAAAAGGTTAAATGGGCAATTGCAGGGATGCTCTTGCTGGCCTTGGCAATCTATGGGGTGGCTCAAGCCCTCCGCCCGTTGCAGGTGGAAACCCTGTTGATAAAACCCCAAACAATTGCCAAGAGCTTTACGGAAGAAGGGCTGGTGGTGCCGGCCCTGGAAAAGACTATCCATACCGAGGCCGGCGGAAAGGTTGCTAAAGTGGCGGTCGCTGAGGGAGATCTGGTGCCTCAGGGTAAACTTTTAGCCGAGATGGACACCACTGCCCTAGATTTTCAACTAGCCAGCCTGCGCGGGCAACTATTAAGCATTGAGGGTCAGCGCCTGCAGTCCCTGCGGCCGGCTTCAGAGACCCAGTTGGTTCAGCAGCGGTTAGCGCTGGAGCAGGCGGTGGTGCAACTGGCGGCAGCCAGAGCCGAGTTTGAACGGGTTGCCGTCTTGTATCAGGCCGGCGCCGTAAGCAAGGGGAACTACGAGGCCGCGGAAAAAGCCGTGCGGCAGATGGAATTGCTGGCCGCGCAACAGGAAAAGGCTTTGCAGCTGTTGCAGGAACAGGGCCAGCCAACAGCCGGGGTAAAAGAGCATTTTTCCGGGCTCATCAATTCCCTGGCGGCCCAGATTGCCCTTTTAGAGCACCAAAGAGCCCAGGGAAAAATTATGGCCCCGATGGACGGCATAGTCAGAGACGTCCACATCAAGGCCGGGTCTGTGCTTGCCCCAGGTATGCCAGTGATCACCCTGTTTGATGCTAAGGAATTGCAGGTAGAAGTGTTTCTCCTGCCGGCCGATGTGTTGCAGGTTGAACCTGGTCTTGGGGTAAGGCTAATACAGGAAAGTCCCTTTGGCGATAAGAATTTTGCCGGAACTGTTGCTAAAATTGCCCCCGGCGCAACGGAAAGGATTTCTCCCTTGGGTCTTGTTGAGCAGAGGGTAAAAGTGGATATCAAGCTGGAGGGTGATCTGAAAGAAATTCGTCCCGGCTACAACCTGGAAGCAGAGTTTGTTACCCATCAAGAAGAAGGCAGGCTGGTCGTCCCTAAAACCGTTCTCTTCCCCTATCAAGGCCAGGACGCCCTCTGGCTGATCAGGGAGGGTCGGGCAGCGATCCAACCGGTAACAACGGGCCTTAGCGCCGACGAGGAGATTGTGATCACAGAAGGGTTAAAGCCGGGGGACAGAGTAATCAAAAATCCCCGGCTGGAGGGGCTAAAGCCCGGAAGATCGGTAGTCGGTAGTCAGTAGCCCGGGGGTTCAGAATTCTTACTGCTATTATCAGGAGAGAGACTGCCTTGTTAAAAAGAACCAGCCATCCAAACGGAATTACCCAGATCAGCTTGGCTGCAACCTGGTGGGGCCGCCCTCTGATGTTCTGTCATGCCTATCTGGCTGACGGACTCTTGATTGACTGCGGTCACCCGCTGGGTGCCAGGGAGTTTGCCGCCTGGCTGAAAACTGCCCCTGTTGAGCAGGCCGTACTTACTCACTACCATGAGGACCATGCGGGAAACATCCCCGTTCTCAACAGCCGGGGCATCGTTCCCTTTGCTCATCATGCGGCTTTGGACTGGCTTCATAACCCACCGCGCCTGCTTTTATATGAAAGAGTATTATGGGGGCAAAGCCAGCCGGGTAAGGCAGCTCCTGTGGGTGACCACATTCTGACGTCCCGTCACTGTTTCCGGGTTATCCTTACTCCCGGCCACACCCAGGATCATCTGGTTCTGCTGGAGGAAAGGGAAGGGTGGCTTTTTGCGGGAGACCTTTACCTGGGTGAACGCCTCTATTACCTCCGGGGCGAGGAGCGTGTCGGCCAGATGATCGCATCCCTGGACACAGTTCTGGCGGCGGATTTCGATCTGGTTTTTTGCGCTCACCGGGGTTTGGTTAGGGAGGGAAAAAGGCGCCTGGCAAAAAAGAGGGACTTTCTGGTAGAAAACCGGGAATTGGCGCGGGACCTCTTTCAGCAAGGCAAGAGCGAAAATGAAATCGCCCGCCGCCTTTTTGGCCGCGAAGGATGGATGACCTGGGTGACAGCGGGGGATCTCTCCAAAAATAAACTGGTCCGCTCTTTGCTTTCCGATCAGGAGTAAGGGGCAGGCTTAAACATATAATTACTGAAGAGCAGGAAGAATGACCGGGGTTAGCGAATATTTTAACATCAAGGGGCAGTAATGATCGCATCTCAGAGCCGGCTATGCGGCAGATTGAGAACCGTTACTGGTTCCGCTGGGTTCCTAATTAAAGCATCTAATTAAGCGGGAGGAAAAGCCACAAATGAAAAAACTGGGTCTTGCGGGTCTGGTAATAGGTTTGATTATCCTGACTATGCTTCTTATGGGTTGTGATCAAAGTGAAAATGATCTCCGCTTGCCCAAGGAGCCTGCGCTTCCATCAGCCACATATCCAAAAGGACAATACTATGATGTGATTGTAGTGGGGGGCGAGCCCGAAGGGGTGGCAGCAGCCATTGCCGCGGCCCGTTTAGGGGCGCGGACGCTTTTGCTGGAGAAACGGTCTGGCTTAGGCGGCTTGATGACCTTTGGCAAGTTAAACTCTATCGATATGAACTATGGCCCCAAGGGTGAACTGCTTACCCGGGGAGTCTTCGAGGAATTCTTTAAAAAGATAGATGGAGATTCCTTTGACGTAGCGCAGGCCAAGAAAGCCTTTCATCAAATGGTGGAAAAGGAACAGAACATTACTTTATTGCTTAATACAAAATTTGTAACCCCGGTGATGAGCCCTGAAGGCGACAAGATACTGGGAGTAGAAGTCGACAAAGCAGGCGAACAGCTCTTCTTTTATGCCGGGCGGATCATTGATGCCACTCAGGATGCCGATGTGGCCGCCGCAACCGGTGTCCCCTACACTATTGGATCTGAGGACATCGGTATTTATAAAAACATGGCCCAAACCCTGGTTTTTGGTGTCGGCGGTGTGGACTGGAGAGAGATCATGCGGGTATTAAATGGAGATAAAGATCCTCATACAGGTGCAAATCAGCTCAGTGCCTGGGGTTTTGGGCGGGAAATGAAAAATTACCAGCCTAGCAATCCCAGGGTCAGGATGCGCGGTCTTAATATCGGCCGCCAACAGGATGGGTCAGTATTAATTAACGCTCTCCATATTTTTGGGGTGGATGGACTAGACCCGAAAGCTAAGGCAGAAGGCATTGCCTTGGCTGAAGCTGAGCTGCCCCGGATTGTAGAGTTTTTGCGCCAAAACATACCCGGGTTTAAAAACGGCTATTTGGCAGCGGTTGCGCCAGAACTCTATGTCCGACAGACACGCCATATCCAAGGGGAGTATACCCTTACGATCCTGGACGTATTAGAGAACCGGGACTTCCCCGATCGGATTGCCCATGGCTCTTATCCGGTGGATATCCAGTCTACCAGCCCGGCAAACCATGGCTTTGTGATTGGCGATCCTCAAAAGTACAGTATTCCCTTCCGTTGCCTGGTGCCGCTTAAAGTAGACAACCTTTTGGTGGCAGGACGTTCTGCTTCTTTCTCCTCCTTGGCTATGGGCAGCGCCAGGGTTATCCCTATCGGTATGGCGACCGGGCAGGCAGCGGGGGTTGCCAGTGTATACAGCCTATATAAAGGAATCACCCCCAGAGATCTGGCTTTTAACCAGGAAGGGATCAGTGATGTGCAAAGGCTGTTGATTGCTCAAGGGGCATACCTGAAACCCTTTGACATTAAAAATCCCTGGGCCGGCTACTGGTGGTACCCTTATGTCAGAGCTCTGCTGTCGCTGGGAGTGATTAGCGGGGGATATGAAAACAACTGGCGCCAGGACGAAATCATGCCGGAGAAGGCTTTTGTCAATATCGCCTGGGAGGTGGCCCAACGCCGGGCGCCTGGCCAGATAGATGGGGTAGCATTGCGGCGGCTGGCCAAGCAAAATGTGCCTTTAACTGGGGTCAAGGCTTTGCAACTGCAAATGGTACTGAGGGGTTTAGACCCAAATAGCATCCCGCCGGAGCAGATAAAACAGCATTTTGTGGATCAGGGTTGGTTGAACCAGGATATCCTGTCCAGGTGGCAAGGGGATAATATGCCTTTGCCCAGGAGCATGGGCTATGCGATGATGGTGGAAACCTTCCGCCAGCTGGGGATCTTGCCCCGGGAATGATCTGGTCTGCTGAAAATTTATTTGCATCCATTATCATGGGGTGGAATTTCCTCCGTCTTGTGGTAAAATTGATCAACGAGAGGTCATTATAACCCGGCTTTGGAAAGGAGAGGGATTTAGTGTCGGAAGAGCGGCTAAAAAGTATCGAACTAATGATGGCAGAGCTGATCCGCATTGTGGGGAACACTAATTCCGCGGTGGAGGAGTTGCGTTCCGAGGTGGCGGAGTTGCGTTCCGAAGTGGCGGAGTTGCGTTCCGAAGTGGCGGAGTTGCGCTCCCGGGTCGATGAGTTGACTGTAGGCCAGGCCCGCATTGAGTCCCGCCTTGGCCGGATCGAGGCGGAGGTCCATGAAATCAGGGAGAACCAAAAATCCCTGTTCGAAATTGTAGGCGAGCATGACGTAGCCATCAGGAACCTGCGCCGAAGGCCAGTCTAGTGATGGGCAAATACAATTATCTGGTAATCAGCGGCTTTTAACGGCCGCTATTTTTTTTGTGCCCGGCCGTGAAAAGTATAAAAAACACTTTTTTAGCTAAATTATACTAGCACAGGAAATTTGGGTAAGAAGGTGGGAAAACTGGTCTGGCGGAAAACAATGACCAAGCTGGGGCGATTTGGTGAAATCTTGTTAATTAGCGGCCGGTTCGGCTTTTATTATTTATGGGGGCGGGGGACAGGGGTTTTAAACCGCAGGAAAGCGGCTTTAAAACCCTTGTTCCGGGCGGAGGCTATTCCCCCCAGGCCGGAGCCTGGCAAGTCTCCTTTGGTGTGCAGGTGGCTGGAAGAGCTGGGTCCTGCGTTTATTAAGCTGGGGCAGGTGATCAGTTCAAGACCGGACCTGGCAACTAAAGAATTGGCGGACCAGCTGCGAGGTCTGCAGGACCAGGTGCCAGGTTTCGGCCGGCAGGAGGTGCAAAGGCAGTTTCGCCGGGAGTTGGGCCAGGAGCCCCAAAACCTGTTCCTGGATTTTGATTTTAACCCGGTAGCTGCCGCCTCGATTGCCCAGGTTCACCTGGCCATGTTGCCGGAGGGAAAAGAGGTGGCTGTCAAGGTGCAGCGGCCAGGGGTAAAAAACTGGATTCAGCGTGATTTGGACTTGATTCCATGGCTGAGCCGCTTTTTGCATCCGACTGCAATCGGCCAGATCTGCGATTTGGACGAGCTGATCCGGGTTTTTACCCGGCAGATCAAGCGAGAAACCGATTTTGTGGCGGAGGCGCTTAACATGGAGGCCTTCCGGGAGTTGTTGCATGATTTCCCCGGCATCGTGGTGCCAAAGGTGTACTGGCAGTATACCAGCAGCCAGATCCTGACCATGGATTATTTGCGGGGCAAACAAATTAACGACTGGGCAAATACAAAGGCCGGGGACAAACATGCCGAAAACCTGATGTATGCACTGTGGATGCCATTTTTTAAAGATGGCCTGATTTACGGAGACCCCCATCCCGGAAACGTTCTGCTGATGGCGGATGGGAGTATTGGTTTGGTTGATTTTGGCATTGTGACGAGGGCCGACGAAGCATTCCGCTACCAGGTGGCCAAGTTTCTGTTGGCCATAGCCGGCCGGGATGTGCTTGGGGTAATGAACTTTACCCTTGCTCTGGGAGTCATCACCAGGGATTACAATAAGGAGGAACTGTTTGAGGACCTGTCAGAGCTGATGGAGAAGGCCTGTAGAGCTGGGATGGGTACGATTCATATCGGACACCTGTTCAGCGGCCTGGTTCAGATAGCCATGTATCATGGAATTAAGGTGCCGGGAAGGTTTATGGTGATCGCCAAAGCGGTGGTTGCCGGAGAAGGGTTGGCCAGGAGGCTTGATCCGAAGCTGGATATGCTGGCTGTAGGGCGTTCCTTAGCCCTCGAATACGTCCAAACCCGCCTGCGGCCCCAGGTAGCCCAGGAAAAGATTTATCAAAAGGCCGCCGATACAATGCAAACTTTAACAGCAGTACCCCAGGATGTAACCAGGATTATCAACCGTTTAGCTGAAGGAAATTTTACTACCATTTTCGTACACAAGGGCCTTGAGGAACTTAATCAAAGTATTGTAATATTTTCCCTGCGGATTAGCATCAGCATCATCATCGGCGCCCTTTTGCTGGGCTCGGCGTTTGTGCTTCAGGCAGGTGCGGGTCCCCAGCTGAGGGGACTTTCCATTATTGGATTGGGAGGCTTTTTGCTAGCCGTCTGCATGGGCTTTTGGCTGAGCCTGGGCATGATGAAAAAAAGGCAGTTAAAAGATTAAATGGTGAACATTAGCAGATCATCCCGGCAGGACAATCCGCTGAAAAAAAAGAAATCCCTCATCGACACAATGCCGCCGTGGTTCATTACATAGATACTGGAGCCATGCTCCGTAAGAAAACCCGGGCAAAAAGCCGCCAGGTTTTTTAAGGGCAGGCAGCGGCTAATTTCTTAAAAAAAGTGCAAGTTTTTTGCAGCTCCGGTCGTATTATAGGGTAGATAAGGAAACGAGGGAAAACAGTGGACAGACTGCCGGATGAAATGCTGGTGAAGTCGTGTCTCCAGGGGGACATGGGTTCCTTTGGTGAATTGGTGCGCCGGTATCAAAAACAGGTCTATAGTCTGGCTTACCGGCTGACCAATGATGCGGAAGAGGCCATGGACCTCTCGCAGGAGGTTTTTTTAAAAATCTATCAGGTTTTAGAGCGGTATGACGATTCCAGGCCGTTTTTTCCCTGGATGTATAAGGTGGCCAGCAACGTATGTTATAGTCTGCTTAGGAAAAGGCCCCAGGAGTCGGTCCCGTTAGAAAAGGTGATTGAATTCACTCCGCTGATCCCAAAAATTGAATCTCAACCGGAAGATTATTATGAGTCCAGGGAAATCCAGCAGCTGGTCCAGCGGGCCATTGCAGAACTGCCTGAAAAGTACAGAGTGCCGCTGGTGTTGCGCTTCCTGGAAGACCTGACATACCAGCAAATTGCTGAAGTGATGGAACTGCCGGTATCAACTATCGAAACCCGGCTCTACCGGGGAAAAGCGCTCTTGCAAAAAAGATTGTCAATTGTGATGGAAAAGGGGGTGCGTCGTGAACTGTCAAGATGTTAGACAAAACATATTTACTTATCTGGATGGCCAGCTTGCGGCGTCCCATGAACAGGGCCTCTATACTCACCTGTCCGGCTGCGGCGGGTGCCAGACCGAAATGGTCCGGGGCCGGAATTTAAACCGGCTTTTAGAAATATCCTGTACTCAGGTAGAACCTCCGGTTGATTTTACCCAGCGTGTCATGTTAAGGCTAGCAGCTGCTCAGGCAGAAACAGGGCTGGCAGTTGCTCCCGCGCCTGCCGCCAGCATTGAGCCCGGGCTGAAAGAATTGCTGAAATCCTTCAAACTTCGAACCAGGTCACTGGCAGCGGCCTGCTGCCTGGCGCTGGTTTTGGCTGCCGCCGCTTTGGCCCCGGTAGGCCAGAGGGCGGTTGTGCTTAACCCAGACCCCAGCCACAAGATTGAGAATACTCCTCCTGTTACAAGTCCCCTGGTCCCCGCTGCAAAAGACCCGTCCCCGGCTGGCGTTGCCGGGCCGGGAACGGTGAGCCCTGCAAAGCCGGCAAGCCCGGATCCTCGTTCCGGAGGGCCTGCAGGGGAACATCCTCCTTCCGCTGGCAAAGTGCCGGGGCAAGATAGTGAAAGTGTAATTACTGCGGTTTCCCCGCAACCAAAGGATGCCGATCCAACCCAGGAGCCGCCGCTTCCCTCTCCTCCGGAAGTAAATCATCCGGCAGCAGAGCCGAAAACCGCGCCCGAACTGCCTGGGATCACCGGCCCCATTACCATAGCCAGCGGTGAAGTTCTGGGGCGGCTAGAGATAGCTCCATTGATTGTCGAGGAGAGAGCAGCCAACATCCGCCCGGTTTGGTCGGCTGACGGAAAAGAGATTTATTACCTGTCAGAGCGGCAGGCCGGTGACGGAAGGTTTGCTGCCTGGAAGGCAACCCTCGACGGAAAGAACCGCCAACAGCTTGGCCAAATTGACATCCCTGTTGCTGCCGGCGGCGGTGTCTGGTCGCCGGAGCGGGATCGGCTGGCCTTCGTAGAAGAGAAGGACGGCTATTTGCAAGTCCAGATTGCCGGCCTGCAAGGCCAGCTGTTTAGCCCGACCAGGGATGCATCCGGGATTGCAGCCCAGCGCCGGGAGGCCAATCCTTCTGATTATTGGGCCTACTGGCCGGTCTGGTCTGGTGCAGGCGAACTGGCATACCTGACCACCCGCCATGACAGCGGGGATCTGATGGTTATAGATGCAAACGGGAATACCATTGCGCTTACCAGCACCCCCGGCAATGACCTGCATCCGGCCTGGTCGCCGGATGGCTCCAAACTGGTTTTCTACCGGTCAGAGCGGGATAGCGCGGGCAAGCGGGTTGACCGGCTATACGTGGTTTCCAGGCAGAACGGGGAAGAGGTTCCCTTGACACAGCCCATTGGCGCCGACTCACTGGTGCCCGCATGGTCACCCGATGGCAAGCGGGTTGCCATTAACATCGGGTTTACGGAACCCCAGCCTGGCCCCCGCCACCGGGGACTGTGGCTGGTCAATGCCGACGGCACCGGATTGGTACAGGTAACCCGTGAAGGCGGAGGGCGTTTGGTCAGCTGGTCGCCGGACGGTAAGAAGATTGCTTTCACCGATGCCATTGGCCGGCTCTATGTGGTCATCCTGGCCGAACAGGGTTTAAAACATCAGGTCCTGCAGATCACAACGACGGCAGATATGGGCAACATGAGTGTCACCTGGTCCTGGGACTCCCAGCAGATCCTGTTTGATTGGCTGGAAAGTGGTAAAACTTCCCGTGGCATCTATTATACCAATCTGCCTAGATCGAGGCCAAACCCATAAAATAAGGAAGTTCGAACACTTACTATTAAAGAAGAAATCGCTCCTTAAAACAGGGGCGATTTTTTTATATCACAAGGGGACGGTTCTTTCGTGTTCCTTATATCACAAGGGGATCACAAGGGGACGGTTCTTTCGTGTTCCGATAAAAAATTTCCATTGAATTCAATACAACTGCTGAGTCTTCTGAAAATAACCTCATGGCTAACTGGCTGGCACATATCACCGGTTTTTTAGTATATTCCCCACACAAGGGGACGGTTCTTTCGTGTGATGATAAAAATTTACATTGAATGCAATACAACTGCTGAGTCTTCTGAAAATAACCTCATGGCTAACTGGCTGGCACATATCACCGGTTTTTTAGTATATTCCCGATAACTGCTCCAGGGGTATGCTTGCAACACAAAAGGCAACACAAAAGAACCGTCCCCTTGTGTTTCTTGTGTTTAGTATTTTTCCAGCTCGACTGTGTGCAAACTAGGGAACAGGGGGAGGGATTCATTATCCCATGTCGAAATAGATTTCAATGAAAGTACACAGCCAGAGGCTGGTAAATAAAAGGGGAATCAGAAAATGACCAGAATAGCGCCCAAAGCCCCTTGTCTTTGTGGCAGCGGGAAGAAATATAAAGCTTGCTGTGGGGCCAGAGTTGATAATTTGGTGGATTTGGAGGCAAAACGCTGGCAGGTGCTGGCGGGGGAGCTGCAGCGGCGGCTGATTGACTATGCTGAAAGTCCGGTCTGGGAATCAGTCCGGCAGCAAGCCATGGTAGATTTCTTTGACGAGGAAAATCCAGAAACTGATGATTACCTCTGGGACAGCTTTATCGACTGGTTTCTCTTCGATTACCGTCCAATGGAGAAAGGCAGCCAGGGCTTAATCAGCAGTTTTCTCGCTGAAAACAAAAGCACCCTTGATCCCCGTTCGGCCAGCCTGTTAGAGGGATGGGCTGAGGCCGTTATCTCGCTTTTTGAGGTTGTTGAGCTGGATGGCGGGCGGGGGTTAACTGTCAAAGACCTGCTCAGGAGCGGGAAATACGAGGTGACCGAGCCGGGCATTTTATCCAGAGTAGAAAAGAAGTCGCTGCTGGTTACCCGCCTTCTGCCGGTAGGAAATTGTCATCGCTTTTTTATGGGAGCAACCATCCTGCCGCCTTTTTTTAAGAATCCCCTGCTGCGGATGGTGCGGAACGATTACCATGAGTTTCTTGAGCTATTGGGGCCAGGGACCAAAGGCGGTTATAACCGTTATCTGCGCGAATGGGGTTTTGAATTGGAGGCCATGGTCGATTTTCTGGCGGAGCAGTTATCAGAAACCGCTAAAGGCAAAGAAAATGTTCCTGCCTTTAATCTGCAGGGTGATGCTCAAATTCCTGAGCTGCAAGTTTTTGTGAATGAGATGATGGCCAACGAAGCCCACCGCCAGTGGATCGATCTGCCTTTGGCGGAACTGGGCGGCTTATCTCCGCGGGAGGCTATGCGCAATTCCGAAGGCAGTCAGAAAGTCGAGCGGGTCCTGCGCCGGATGACTATCCACGGTACGGGGAAAGAGGTCGAGGCCAGGTACGATGTTAAGCGCCTGAAGAAAATGTTAGGCCTGACCAGGCCGGAAGGGCTGCCTTCCTTTGCGCAATTTTCCTGGCTGGAGCCCTCTCACCGGAGAGTGGCGGAATTATTGGATGCTGAAATGGCAAGGCACCGGTTTACTCCCGAACAGATTTATTCCGGCCTTCAGATGTGGCATGACTTTGCAGAGCGGGAAAAGCCCAGGATTAACAAGCCTGGTGTGTGGGCGGCCAGTATGATCTATGCTATGGCCAGGCTGGAGTTGTTTGACTACCAGCTTACCCAGCAGTATTTAGCAGGGTATTTTCAAGTCTCTGCCGGGAGCGTTTCTCATAACTACAACCGGATTTGTGCTGCCTTAGAATTAAAGCCTTTTGACAGCAGGTATAGTTCTTTGGAAATCCCGCTCGACGGGATGAAGGATTTGCTGAGCCTCCTTTTGCAAGCCAAAAGCCCCCAATAAGAAGTTTGCGCGTTCTTGACATAATTGGAATGGAATAATAAGCTAATACAGGACATGCCCCGGGCCAAAAAGACTTTGTTTCAAGGAGGTTTTTTTTTGCATATCTTAGCCGGGATCAAAGAACAAATATCTGCTGCCTTGACCCAAGCAGCCGAAAGGGCCCGGAATGCAGGGGACCTTTATTATAAAGAGCTGCCTGATTTTGTGGTAGAAGTGCCGCGAGAAAAAACCCATGGCGATTTTGCCTCCAACCTGGCCATGCTTTTAGCTAAAGAGGCCAAACGCCCGCCACGGCAGGTTGCAGACCTGCTGGTGAATTATATTAATAAAAATAATACCTGGATTGACCGGGTTATGGTGGCTGGCCCCGGTTTTATTAATTTTACCCTTGACTACCGCTGGCTGTACCGGGTGCCGGCCCATGTGGTTACTGAAAATGCTTTTTATGGCAGATCTAATTTAGGTTTCGGCGCCAGGGTGCAGGTGGAATTTGTCAGCGCAAATCCTACCGGACTGCTGCATATGGGCAATGCCCGGGGCGCCGCTTTGGGGGACAGTATTGCCGCGTTGCTGCAGGCGGTAGGCTTTGAAGTCACCAGAGAGTTTTATATAAATGATGCCGGAAATCAGATTGTCAATTTCGGCCGGTCCTTGGAGGCAAGATACCTGCAGCTATTGGGCTGTCAGGTACCTTTTCCGGAGGAAGGTTATCACGGTGAAGATGTCGTCGATACCATGCGCCGTCTGGTGGCAGAGGCAGGAGACGCCTATGCGGCAATGGACCCGGCGGCCCGGCAGGAGGCCTTGATCAAGTATGCCTTGCGGGAAAAAATGTCGGCCATCCGGGAGACTCTAAACAGGTTTGGCGTCCGGTATGATGTGTGGTTCAGCGAACAGGAGCTGCATGAGGTGGGGGCAGTGAACGAGGTTATTGCAAAACTGCGCGGGCAGGAATATGTTTACGAGCAGGACGGAGCCCTGTGGTTTAAAGCGACTGCTTTCGGGGATGAAAAAGACGAAGTAGTTGTCCGTACCAACGGAGTGCCAACCTACTTTGCGGCAGATATAGCCTATCACCGCAATAAATTTCAGCGGGGCTTCCAGTGGATCATCGATATCTGGGGGGCAGACCATCACGGCCATGTTTCCCGGATGAAGGGTGCCATGGCTGCCTTGGGTTACAACCCGGACCAGCTGGATGTGGTCCTGATGCAGCTGGTGCGCCTGGTGCAGGGAGGCGAAGTATTGCGGATGTCTAAACGGACAGGTCAATACATTACCCTGCAGGAGCTAATCGATGAGGTGGGGGTTGATGCAGCTCGCTACTTCTTTGTGATGCGAAGCCCTGACAGCCACCTGGAATTCGATCTGGATCTGGCTAAATCCCAGACCGCAGAAAACCCTGTCTATTATGTTCAGTATGCCCATGCCCGGATTTCCAGCATTCTTCGCCAGGCAGGAGAACAAGGTTATACCATGCCAAAAGCCGGCCTGGTGGAAATGAATGTATTAACCCACCCGTCAGAGTTGGAGCTAATCAGGAAGATTGCCGACTACCCCGATGTGGTGGCGGGTGCGGCCCAAAACCTGGAGCCGCACCGGCTGACCAAGTACGCCCAGGATCTGGCTGCGCTGTTCCATGTTTTTTACACCAACTGCCGGGTCCTGGTGGATGAAGAGCCACTGCGCCAGGCCAGGCTCGTATTGATTGAAGCGACCAGGATTACCCTGCGTAACCTCCTGGGTCTGATCGGAGTATCCGCTCCCGAAAGGATGTAGCCGGGTGCTTGACAGCAATTCCCGGGGATAGATAAAATAAATAAGGTTATGCAATGGCAACAGGAGGAGCATCATGGCAAAATTTATTTTTGTAACCGGAGGAGTTACCTCTTCCCTTGGCAAGGGGATTACCGCCGCATCTTTGGGCAGGCTGTTGAAAAGCCGCGGTTTAACCGTGGCCATCCAAAAATTTGATCCATATATCAATATTGATCCCGGCACCATGAGCCCTTACCAGCATGGAGAGGTTTTTGTCACCGAAGACGGAGCCGAAGCCGATTTAGACTTGGGGCATTACGAGCGTTTTGTCGATATTAATCTGACGAAAAACTCCAATGTTACCACGGGCAAGATCTACTGGTCAGTGATCTCCAAGGAACGCCGGGGGGACTATCTGGGCGGCACAGTACAGGTTATCCCGCATATTACCAATGAAATAAAAGACCGGATTTACCAGGTGGTTAAGGAGAGCAAACCCGATGTTGTAATCACCGAAATTGGTGGTACGGTGGGGGACATTGAATCCTTGCCTTTTTTGGAGGCCATCCGCCAGTTAAAGGGCGATTTGGGCCGCGATAACGTAATGTATATCCATGTGACACTGGTTCCTTTTTTAAAGGCACCGGGCGAGGCCAAAACAAAACCCACCCAGCACAGTGTGAAAGAACTCCGGAGCATTGGTATTCAGCCGGACGTAATCGTCTGCCGGACAGAACGGCCTTTGTCCCGGGAAATGGAAGAAAAGATAGCCCTATTTTGCGATATCGACCGGGAAGCTGTAATCCAGGCCATTGATGCGGAAACAATTTACGAGGTTCCTTTAATGCTGGAAAATGAAGGCCTGGATGAGATTGTGGTGGAACGACTGAAACTGGAATGCCCCTTGCCGGATTTACATGACTGGGCTTTGCTGGTTCAGAAATGCAAAAATCCCCGTCACAGCATCTGTGTGGCATTGGTTGGCAAATATGTGGTTCTGGCTGACGCCTATCTTTCTGTGGCAGAATCTTTGCGCCATGCCGGTATTTTTCATCAGGTCCAAATCGAAATCCGCTGGATTTACTCCGCCGACCTTACACCGGATAATGTGGCCGCCAAACTGGCCGGGGTAGATGCGGTTCTGGTGCCCGGAGGTTTCGGAGATCGAGGAGTCGAGGGGAAAATCGCGGCCATCAGATATGCCAGGGAGAACGGCCTGCCTTTCCTGGGGCTGTGCCTGGGGATGCAGCTGGCAGTCGTTGAATTTGCCCGCAATATCTGTAATTTGCCCGGGGCTAACAGCACTGAATTTGACCCGGGTACACTATATCCTGTCATTGACCTTTTGCCCGAACAAAAACATGTGGATAAAAAAGGCGGCACCATGCGCCTGGGCAGCTATCCCTGCAACCTTTTGCCCGGTAGCAAGGCGATGGATGCATACGGGGAAATGCATATTCATGAAAGACACCGGCACCGGTTCGAGTTTAACAATGACTTTCGGGAGAGCATGGAGGCCGCCGGGATGGTTTTCTCCGGTGCTTCTCCTGACGGCCGCCTGGTGGAGGTTATAGAGATCAAAGACCATCCTTGGTTTGTTGCCTGCCAGTTCCATCCCGAGTTTAAGTCCAGGCCGAACCGGCCCCATCCCCTGTTCCGTGATTTTGTGGGCAAGGCCTTGTCTTTCAGGAGGCAGGAAGCAAGAAGCTAGAACAGGAGGAGACAGGAAACAGGACAGTAATGTATACCTGAAAAGATATTTAGTAAGAATAGGGAAAGAGTTTGCAAGCTGCCCTGGCCTTGGGTTGGCGTTAGGAGGCGACTGATGCGTTGGACAGCCAGGCTTCTTTCAGAAGCTGACAGAGAGCTTTTTAATACCTTTGTCAAGAAGTGCAAAAAGGGCCATATCCTGCAGTCCTGGGAGTGGGGAGAGGTAAAGGCGAAAACAGGCTGGGAACCACTGCGGCTGGTAGTGGAGGAAAAAGGTGCGGTTATCGCCGCCATTTCCATCTTAAAGCGGCGTTTGCCTGTTGTGAAAAAATCCATCTTTTACGCTCCCAGGGGTCCCGTGTTGGATATCCATCACCAGGAGTTGTTTGACTTTCTGTTGGCGGAAGTTAAAAAACTGGCCCGAGTCCATCAAGCAGTCTTTTTAAAGATCGACCCGGATGTGCCCCGAACAGACCAGAGCTTTGCCGCCTACCTGAAAAAGGCCGGATTCCGGGCAGCCGATAAAGAAGTGGGTTTTGAGGGTGTGCAGCCTCGTTTTGTCTTTCGCCTCGACATTACCCCGCCGGAAGAACAGCTGCTAGAAAACCTGCATCAGAAAACCAGGTATAATTTGCGTTTGGCAAAGCGCAAAGGAGTAACCGTTGCAGCGACTGAAAACAAGAAAGATTTAGATGTCTTTTACCGGATACTGGTAGAGACAGCAGAGAGGGATCGTTTCTTAATCCGGTCCTCCGATTATTTTTCCGTTCTTTGGGATCAACTGGTTGCCCGGGGGTATGCCAGGCTGTTTCTGGCCAAATATCAGGGGGAGATCATCGCCGGGACCCTGGCCTTTATTTTCGGCGAAAAAACCTGGTACATTTATGGCGCTTCAGCAAACCGGCATCGCAATGTGATGCCGAATTACCTGCTCCAATGGCACATGATCCGGTGGGCCAAACAGGAAGGGTGTACCCTGTACGACTTCCGCGGGGTGCCGGGAAACTTGACGGAGGATAATCCCCTGTACGGCCTTTACCGGTTTAAGAAGGGGTTTAACGGGGAATATACTGAGTTTGTCGGCGAATATGATCTGGTTTATCTCCCACTGTTTTACTGGGCCTGGCACCGCCTGGAACCCTTGTACTCCAAAGGAATTCGGCGGCTCTTGAGCTTGCGGAAGAAGCTTCGGGGCCACTAGCCAGTAGAGCCGGCTTCCAGCCGGCTAATGGGTTAGGTAGTAACCGATAGGAGGTTTTTATGGAAGACTGGTGGACAACCTTGGAAGGCGCCCGGCTGGCGGGACCCCGCTGGGTCGAAATCGATGCAGACGCTATTTATCATAATGTCGAGGCAGTGAAAAAAAGAATAGCCCCTGAAGTAAAACTGATGGCAGTTGTAAAAGCCGATGCCTACGGCTGCGGAGCGGTCGAGACTGCCCGGGTGGCAGCGGCTGCGGGGGCGGATTTTTTTGGCGTGACTACACTGGAAGAGGGAATCGAGCTGCGCAATGGCGGCATCGCTAAACCAATTTTGGTTTTTGCCCCACTGGTGGGAGGGGCCGCCCTGGCGGCCGGCAGCCGCCTGGCGGTAACCCTGGCCGGGGTGGATAAAATAGCGGAACTGGCAAACGGGGCAAAAACAGCGGGAAAAACCCTGGACGTGCATCTTGAGGTGGAAACCGGCCTTGGCCGAACTGGAATACAACCTGGGGAGGTGGTGCAGGCTGCCAGAGCTCTCAGGGAGGTGCCCTGGCTGAACCTGGAGGGCATCTTTACCCATTTTGCCACTGCCGGCAGGGACGGCAGGTTTGTTGAACAGCAATTTCAGGTTTTTTCAAAGGTGTTGAGAGATCTGCAGGCGGCCGGCATCATGGTTCCCTTGCGCCATGTCTGTAACAGCGCAGCCACCTTTTTGCACCAAGACATGCATTTGGACATGGTCCGGGTAGGTACCCTGCTTTACGGCCAGTACCCGGGAGGCAAAGTGCGGGATTGGGGCCTTGACCTGCGGGATCCTTTCCGGGTCCGGGCCAGGGTTCTTCAGATCTGGAATGCTCCTGCCGGGTCAGCCATTGGCTATGGCCGGGACTATCTCTGTCCGCGGGATACCAGAGTAGGAGTGATCCCCCTTGGTATTGCCGATGGTTTCGGCATCCAGCCGGTAAGCCGGCCCAAAAGCCTGCCGGATCTGGTCAGGATCATTGGCAAGGCTGTTCTGGCCTATTTAGGCCGGGAGCAGGACCTGCCCCTTCTTGTGTGGTACCAGGAGTCGCCCTTGCCGGTGATTGGCCGGGTGGGCATGCAGCTTACCATGGTAGACCTCAGTGACAATCCGGAGGTCCAGCCAGGCGATGTTGTGGACATCAGACTGCGCCGCCTGACCACCAGCTCCAGGCTGCCGCGAGTGTATATCAGAGATAATAAACCGTACCAGGTGCGGGGACTGCAGGGTGAGGTTCCCTGGCACCGCCTCTTTATCCTGCGTAGGCTGACCAATACCCGTAAAATAACCGAGACCAGGAGGTTTCAAATAAAAAACAAATACTAACCAAGTTAAAAAGCAGGATTTTCCAGTACAGGCGAGAATACAAAAATTAGCCTGTTTTTTTATTTTACCTGCAAAACTGTGACAAACAAAGGGAGAAAAGGATGGTGAGAAAACCAGGTGGAAAACTCCGGGGCGAATATGCTTTCCGTGCTGGTCGTGGACGACCAGCCGGGTGTGCGCCGTCTTTTGCAAGAAGTACTGGAAGAGGAAGGATTTGAAGTCCGGCTGGCGGAATGCGGCGAGGCTGCGTTGCGTCAGGTGCGGGAAAAAAAACCAGACTTTATTTTAATGGATATGAAAATGCCCGGCATGAGCGGCTTGGAAGTTTTAAGAGAATTGAAAAAAAGCTCTTTTCAACCCCCGGTAGTGATGATGACCGCCTACGGCGAATTAGAGTTTGTCAATCAAGCCTGCAGACTGGGAGCAATCCACCACCTGACCAAACCCTTTGATATTTTTGAAGTGAAAGCCCTGCTGCAGCAGCTCGCCCGAAAGGAAACAAAGATCAGCCAGGTTGTTCTTTAATTAAGCTCTCGAAAACAGTCCTGAAAGGTCAACAGCAGGAGTTTTGCATTGCCTGCCGAATAATTTCCTTATTGGGGACATCCGCGTACCGTTCAAGAAGCAAGAAGCAAGAGGCTGGATGGATAAGCGGCTTTTGGTCCCAAGTATCTGGCTCCTGTCTCCTGCTTCCTGCCTCCTGCATCCTGTAAAAGAGGTGAGTCCGATGTTAATTCCTGCTGCAACCGTATTGGCTTTCAGGTGCCCGGCTTGTAACGGCATGGATTTTCATTGCCTTTCCCTGTTTTCTTTTTCCGGCAGTAAAAAACAATCCCTGATCTGCTCCTGCGGGGCCGAGATCCTCCAGATTTCCACCAAGGATTATGCCTCGTTCCACCTGCAGGTGCAATGTATGATGTGTGAAACCAGGCATTTATGGTACTATCAGCGTAAAGAGCTCTGGTCGAACAACTTGACCTGTTTTTCCTGCCCGGAAACCCAGTTGGAAATCGGATGCGCCGGCCCCAAGGAAAAGGTGAAACAGTTTGTCCTTTATCAGGAAAGATCCCTGGGTGAGGTAGCGGAGGAGCTGCGCCGGAAGGGCTACTTTAAAAACCCTGATCTTATATATAAAGCATTAGAAAATCTTAATATCCTGGCGGAAACAGGGCGCTTGCAGTGCCAGTGCGGCAACCAGAGCCTGGAAATGGGTATTTTCCCGGATAATATCCATTTGCGGTGCAGCCACTGCGGTACTCACAGTTATTTAAGGGCTGAACATGAACAGGACCTTAACTGGTTATCTGCCTGCAGTGACCTCTGCTTAACCCATCAGGGCCTGGTGATCAAGGATAAGATTAAATGCCGCCTGCAAGAGCGTCTAAATACAAGAAAGAAGAGGAAGAATAAACTCTAACCCTTAAAATATTAAGGAGGTAACATTATTATGTCACTGGTAGACTTGAAAACCCTGATGACAGGAGCGGAGGAAGGAAAATACGCAATTGGAGCCTTCAACTGCAACAATATGGAAATAGTCCAGGCAATTATAGAGGCAGCGGAAGCCGAAAAGACGCCGGTAATTATTCAGGCCAGCCAAGGAGCCATCAAGTATGCCGGATTGGCTTACATCACCGGCCTGGTCAAGGTAGCTGCCGCCCAGGCCAGTGTGCCCGTATGCCTGCACCTGGACCACGGCACCAGTTTTGAACAGGTGATCAGGTGTATCCGGGATGGGTTCACTTCTGTGATGATTGACGGTTCTAAACTTCCGCTGGAAGAGAATATAGCCCTCACCAAAAAGGTTCTGGATGTGGCCAGGGCAGCAGGGGTTTCAGTGGAGGCGGAACTGGGAAAAATCGGCGGGACGGAAGACGACATTTCCGTCAGCGAGCGGGAAGCCTTGATGACAGACCCCGAAGAAGCCAGATACTTTGTTGAAAAAACGGGGGTCGATGCCCTGGCCATTGCCATTGGAACAGCCCATGGCAGGTATAAAGGCGAGCCCAAACTCGATTTTGCACGGCTAAAAAGAGTGAGAGAACTTGTAGAGATACCTATCGTGCTCCATGGGTCTTCCGGCGTGCCGGATGAAGCCATCAGAACGGCTATCGGATTGGGAGTGCGGAAGGTAAACATAGACACTAATATCCGGGAAGCTTTTGTAAAAGGAGTGCGGGAGGCCATCGCAGCCGATCCGGACGAAATCGACCCCCGCAAGGTTTTAGGCCCGGCCCGGGAGGAAATGACCAGGGTAGTGCGGGAAAAAATTCGCTTGTTTCGCGGAAAATAACAGGCAGTAAGGTTCATCGGCAAGCCAGGGGGCTTGCCGGTTTTTTTCCTCCTTCATAACGCAAATAAAACCCGGCAGAGGTGGATACGCTAGTGCAGCGACACAAAAGTCCGTGCACTAAAAAATCATATTGAGAGGAGGTGAATCCATGAAAAGTAAAATCAAGTGCAGGGTAGAAGAGTGTGCCTACCAGGAAAGAGAGCACTGCACCGCTGGCGCCATTGAAGTGCGCTCAAGCGGTCAAGACCGGGTAGTGCATAATTCAGACGGCACCGCCTGTGAGACTTTCCGCCCCAAAGGATAACATCTATTGGGAACATTCCTTAGCCTCATTCAGAATGAGGCTATAATTTTTGGTGGGCGAGAGGGAATTAGCCATCTTTGGCGAATAAAACAAAAGTAAAAGGTAAAAAATGTATTGGTACCGGGTGTGGCCCGAAGCAAAAAGAGGTGTTTGGGATGCGTTTATTCATTGACAGCGCTAATGTGGAAGAAATCAGAGCGGCAAACGACCTGGGTATTATTTCCGGAGTAACCACCAACCCCACCCTGGTTGCCGCCGAGGGCCGGGATTTTCACCAGGTGATCAGAGAAATCTGCAGCCTGGTTAACGGCCCTGTTAATGCGGAAGTCTTAAGTCTCCGGGCCGATGAGATGTTGCCGGAAGCGGAAACCTTGGCGGCCTTGCACCCGAATGTAGTAATTAAACTCCCGCTGACAGCCGACGGGCTGAAAGCAGCCAACCTGTTAAAGCAAAAGAATATTAAGACCAACCTGACCCTGGTATTTTCCTCGGCCCAGGCCTTGCTGGCAGCCAGGGCCGGAGCCGCCTACGTGAGCCCCTTTGTTGGCCGCCTGGATGACGCCGGGCACCAGGGAATGGATTTAATTGGTGAAATGGTCCACATTTTTGCCCAGCACGGATTGGAGACAGAAATTATTGCGGCCAGTATCAGACATCCCCTGCATGTAATTGAAGCTGCCCGTCTGGGAGCGGACATTGCCACGGTTCCCTATAAGGTATTAATGCAGATGCTGAAACACCCCCTTACCGACCAGGGCGTTCAGCGGTTTCTGGCCGACTGGGAAAAGGCAAAAACCAGGTAAGCCTGTGGCAAAGTTTTTTTCATTTTCCGGCAGGAACCAGCCCAAAAGAAGGCAAATTATTAATGAGCGAGGCCACAAACAGTCTTCAGCTTTATCTATAGATAAAGGTGGTGTAGCACATGGAACGGGAATTAGCCTTGGAATTTGCCCGGGTGACCGAAGCAGCCGCCCTCGCTGCAGCCCGCTGGATGGGACGGGGCGATAAAAATGCCGCCGATGGTGCAGCCGTAGCTGCCATGCGGGCCATGTTCGACACAGTTCAGGTGGACGGCGAAGTGGTAATTGGCGAAGGGGAGATGGACGAGGCCCCCATGCTTTATATCGGCGAGCGGGTCGGAACCGGCCAGGCTCCCAGGGTTGACATCGCGGTGGATCCCCTGGAAGGCACCAGCATCGTTGCCAAAGGCCTGACCGGAGCCATCGCGGTACTGGCAGTGGCCGAAAAAGGAAATCTCCTGCACGCCCCTGATATGTACATGGATAAAATTGCTGTCGGACCCAAGGCAGCAGGCAGAATTAACCTCGATTGGCCGGTCGAGAAAAACCTCCAGGCCGTTGCCCAGGCTCTATGCAAATCAATTTCCGACCTGACTGTGGTAGTTTTGGACCGGCCCCGCCACAGCAGCCTGGTGGCAGCCATCCGCCAATCTGGTGCCCGAATCCAGCTGATTTCAGACGGCGATGTTTCCCCGGCAGTGGCAACTGCTTTGGAGGAATCAGGGGTTGACATCATGATGGGCATTGGCGGGGCTCCGGAAGGCGTTTTGGCGGCAGCTGCCTTGAAGTGCCTGGGAGGCGAGTTGCAGGGCCGCCTGTGGCCGGAGAGCGAACAGGAAAAACAGCGCGCCGAAGCCATGGGAATTTGCCCGGTCGACCGCCTTTTAACCATGGACGAGCTGGTTAAAGGTGATGACGTGATCTTTGCTGCCACGGGCATTACCGATGGTTCCTTGTTAAAGGGTGTGCGGTTCTTTGGTTCTTCCAGAGCAGTGAGTCATACGGTGGTGATGCGGGGTAAGACCGGAACCGTCCGCTTTATCGAAGCCCGGCACCTCCTGGACAAGAAACCCTGGTGGCACTTGATCCGTCCCTGCTAGCGAAGTAATAAACCGGGCCAAGCTTTTGCGTCACCCGGCCTAACCCATTCCTTACTGCCCTGAAAATAAAGCACTCAGTACTGGACAGACAAGAGAACCGTCCCCTTGTCTGCCCCCTTTTCTGCCCACAAAATCTAACCTCCGACTACCGACTACCAACTACCAACTACCGATTGGGGGAACACCCTTGAATGCTAACGAATTAGAAAGCAAAACCCTGGCAGAACTTTATGTGACTGCCAAAGAACTTAACATGACCGGTTATTCCCGTCTGCGCAAAAAAGAACTCATTTTCGAAATCTTAAAGAAGAAAACCGAAAAGGACGGCGCACTGGTGACCCAGGGTGTGCTGGAGATCCTGCCAGAGGGCTATGGTTTCTTGCGTCCCTTCGGTTATCTGCCAAGCGGCGATGACATCTATGTATCTCCATCCCAGATCCGCCGCTTCGATTTGCGGACCGGGGACCGGGTCGGAGGATTAGTCAGGCCCCCCAAAGACATGGAGCGCTATTTCGCCCTCCTCAGGGTGGAAACAGTTAATAATGAAAACCCGGAAACCTCGCCCTACCGGCTCCATTTTGACGGCCTCACCCCGATCTATCCCAATGAACGCCTCACCCTGGAAACCCAGCAAAAAGACCTGGCCTGCCGGATCATTGACCTGATTGCTCCTGTGGGCAAGGGCCAGCGCGGCATGATCGTTTCTCCGCCAAAAGCGGGCAAAACAGTTTTAATGGTTAGAATTGCCAATGCAATTGCGGCTAACTATCCGGAGATCGAGTTGATGATCCTTCTAATCGACGAGCGGCCGGAAGAAGTGACTGACATTGAGCGTTCAGTGAAGGCCGAGGTGATCAGCTCCACCTTTGACGAGCCGCCGGAAAGCCATATCAAAGTCGCGGACATGGTTTTGGAGCGGGCCAAGCGGCTGGTTGAGCATAAACGGGACGTGGTGATCCTGATGGACAGCCTGACCAGGCTGGCCAGGGCCCATAATCTGGTTGTGCCACCCAGCGGCAAGACCTTGTCAGGGGGTGTTGACCCCACCTCTTTGTATAAGCCAAAGCGTTTCTTCGGCGCCGCCCGACGGGTTGAAGAAGGCGGCAGCCTGACCATCCTGGCCACCGCCCTGGTAGAGACGGGAAGCAGAATGGATGATGTTATTTTTGAGGAGTTCAAAGGCACCGGGAATATGGAGCTGATCCTGGACCGGAAACTGGCCGAGCGGCGGATTTTTCCGGCTTTGGACGTCAAACGTTCCGGCACCCGCCGGGAGGAACTGCTCTTATCAAAGGAAGAACTGGAGCTGATGTGGCACTTTCGCCGGATTACCCATGCCTCCGGCCCGGCGGAGGTGTCGGAAATGCTGTTGGATGCTATGCGCAAAACCAAGACCAACAAAGACCTCTTGCGGGCTTTACCCCAGCTTTTTAGCTAAAGGCAAGTCGCGCAAGTCGGGGACGGTTCTCCTGTCTTTCGATCCAGACGAGGGGACGGTTCTCCTGTCTTTCGATCAAGCGATCGATGTAGACAAGGGAAAGACAGGAGAACCGTCCCCTCGTCTTCCCCTCGTCTTCAAGCGATCGATGCAGACAAGGGAAAGACAGGAGAACCGTCCCCTCGTCTGGCAGAACGTGACCTCGTTGCCCAACGCGCTGATTTTGCGTGTGGGTGCCGGGGATTTTTTTTGCCGGCAGGAAAACATCCCAAAGCCTAGAATAAATATATTATCATCTGATCTCAATCTCTGCTGCTCGAAAAGGGGATAGCGGGCCAATTATCGACTGACCGGTCAGTCGATTGAAGGCGAACTTCATGCCCGGCTGCATTGATCGGGGGACATTCCCGGGCGTCTATTAGCTGGCTTGGTTTCAGCCTTTGTCTGAAGCTAAGAACCAGTTCAAGTTATAGAAACGGAGGACTTAGGGTGAAAAAAAAGGTATTGGTGAGCTGGTGTTTAATCGGGCTGGGCCTGCTTCTGGTGACAGGTTGCGGCCCAGGGAAGGAGATCCGTGCCGAGGCGGAAATTTCCAAGCCGGTGACGGTAAAAGCCGTGACCAGGGGAGAGGTAAAACTGGTCCATACGGTCAGCGGGCGCGTAGGCCCGGCATCGGAAGTGCAAGTGGTGCCGAAGATAGGGGGCAAAGTGGCCGCAGCGGCTGTAAACGTAGGGGATGCAGTCAGCCCGGGCCAAGTCTTGATCAGGCTCGACACTGCGGATCTTGCGGTTCAGGTCAGGCAGGCAGAAGCGGCAGTGGCGGTTGCAGCGGCGAATTTAAATAACCTTTTGGCGGGAACCAGGCCGGAACAGCTGGCACAGGCTCAAGCCGGCCTGCAGGCAGCCAAGGCAGGTCTGGAAAATGCCAGGGCTAACCATGACAACATCCTGGCTAACCTGGAACGCATGCGCTACTTGTACGATCAGGGAGCGATCGCCAGGCAGCAGTTAGAGGCAAGCGAGACCCAGGGGCGGGTAGCCGCCGGGGGCCTGATTCAGGCTGAAGCCCAGTTAATACAGGCTAAAGAGGCTTTGCGCATGGCTGAGGCCGGTCCAACCACAGAAATTCTCGACGTTGCCAGGGCCCAGCTGAAGCAAGCGGAAGCAGGCCTTCTATTAGCCAGGAATCATCTGGCAAACAGCGTCATCACGGCTCCGGTTGCCGGCCGGGTCAATGCCAGGCACGTGGAGGAGGGGGAAATGGCGGGTCCGGCTATGCCCGTAGTTACTTTGCTGCGCCAGGGACCGGAGGTTGTGGAATTCGAGGTCACCGAAGCCCATGTTAATTATTTATCACCCGGGCAGGAACTGCCGGTGAGAATCAGGGCCGCGACAGAAAATACCTTGCAAGGGCGGGTAAAGACTGTCAGTCTGGCCGCAGACCCCCGTACCAGATCCTATCAGGCCAGGGTGGAAATAATTTCAGGCCAGGCTGCCGTAAGACCGGGAATGACTGCGGCAATAGATATCCCCATCGAGAGAAAAACAGGCGTACTTGCCGTTCCTCTTTCAGCAGTGCTGGAGCGAGGCGGGCGAAATATCGCCTTTGTAGTCAAGGATAACAGGGCTGAAATCCGTGAACTGTCCTTAGGCGTGGCGGATCATCAAACAGTAGAAGTGGTTACAGGCTTAAACGAGGGTGAGCTATTGGTGGTAGCCGGCCAGCAGCTCTTGTCAGGCAATGACCTGGTGGCGATTCAAGAGGGAGGCCGGCAGCCATGAATTTTGCTAATTTCTCGGTTAACCGCCCGATTGCCGTCATCATGCTCATCCTGATCGTGTTGTTGCTGGGGATGGTCTCTTTGCAGAGCCTGACCATCGATCTCTTTCCTGAACTAAACCTGCCCTGGGCGGTAGTGATCACCGACTATGCCGGGGCCGGCCCGCAAGAAATAGAAACCATGGTTACCCGGCCCCTGGAGTCGGTTTTGGGGACTGTGAGCAACATCAGCGAGATCAATTCTTTTTCCATGGTGGGCACTTCAGTGGTGGCTTTAGAATTTAACTGGGGCACAGACATGAATTTTGCCACCTTGGAGATGCGGGAAAAGATTGATCTGGTGGAAAGGGCTTTGCCGGAGGACACCAGGGCGCCGATCGTATTTAAAATGGACCCCCAGTTAATGCCGGTGATCCAGCTCGCCGTTACCGGCGACATGCAGATGGCGGAATTGAGAAGCATTGTGGAGGAAGTGATCAAGCCCCGCCTGGAACGGGCGGCAGGAGTGGCCTCGGTCACACTTAGGGGGGGCTTCCGTCCGGAGCTGCAGGTAAACCTGGCGCCGGAAAAACTGGCAGCCTACCGCCTGTCCATCAGCCAGGTAGTCCAGGCCCTGCAGATGGGCAACCTGGACGCTTCGGGCGGGCAGGTAGCAAAGGGTGACCAGGAGCTGTTGGTCCGGGTGATGGGCCGCCTGCAGAACCCGGCAGAGGCTAAAGAGATAGTGGTCTTTACTCCTGACGGCGCGGCTGTCAAGTTAAAAGATCTGGCAGAAGTAGTGAAAGGCTACCGGGATCAGGACACCTTTACCTACCTGGACAAAAGCCCCAGCATCGGTCTTGATATCAATAAAAAAAGTGATGCCAATACGGTGCAGGCGGTGCAGGAGGTAAGGCAGGTGGTCAGGGACCTGGAGCGGGTCTTGCCTGCGAACATTAAAATCACCAGCATTTATGACCAGGCCTTCTTTATCGAGCGGACAATCGCCAATATCACCTCCTTCATCCTCACGGGCGGAATCTTGGCGATGCTGGTGCTTTTCTTCTTCCTCCGCAGTTTCCGGACGACCATGGTGATAGCTTTATCTATGCCCATTTCAATTATCGCCACCTTTATTCTAATCTATTTCAGCGGGCTCAGCCTCAACATGATGACCCTGGGGGGGCTGGCTCTGGGGGTGGGGATGATGGTGGACAGCTCCATCGTTGTGTTAGAAAACATCTATCGCCGCCGCCAGCTGGGGTTGGATGCCAAAAATGCAGCGATAACAGGGACGGCAGATGTAGTCAATCCGCTTATTGCCGCTACCCTGACTACCGTGGCGGTATTTTTGCCGATTGTCTTTGTGCAGGGCATGGCTTCCCAGCTTTTCAAGTCGATGGCCTTAACAGTTTCCTTTTCCCTCTTAGCTTCAATTTTAGTTTCCCTGACCCTGGTCCCCATGTTTGCCTCCCGGATGCTAAACGGGAGAGTAGGGCAAACACAGCCTGGCAACGGCATCAGACAAAAGATTTTACAGATTAGCAGCAAATGGCAGGAAAATTTAAACAGCCTTTACGGGCGGGTATTGGTTTGGGCTTTGGCCAAAAGGCGGCTGGTTGTCGGCGGGGTAACGGCGGCCTTTATCGCCAGCCTGGGACTGGTTCCCTTTGTGGGGACCGAGTTTCTGCCCCGGATGGATATCGGCATGATATCTGTTGAAATCAAGCTTCCCCGCGGCACCGCCATCGAACATACCGGCAAGATTGCCGGCAAAGTAGAAGAGTTTTTAATAGCGCAGCCGGAAATCGCCAGTGTTTACACTGTCCTGGGCAGCGCCGGCGGCGGGATGGGCGAATTAGGCGGCGGCAGCAGCGAAAACGCGAACATCCTGGCTACCCTGGCGCCCCTTGCCGAGCGAGACCGGCCAACCCGGGCGGTGGCAGCCGCTGTAAACGCGGAAACAATGAAAATTCCCGGCGCTGCGATTACCGTTACCGAAATGGATGCCTATGGGGGCATGGGGGCGGCCATGTACCCGATCGAGCTGGTGATCAAGGGGGATGACCTGGACATCCTGGCCCAGTTGGCGGGGCTGGTGAAAGATATTGTTGCCAGGGTCCCCGGAACCAAAGATGTGAAAACAAGCCTGGAGGAAGGGCGCCCGGAGCTGCAAGTGCTGATCGACCGGGAGCTGGCAGCGGCCTACGGGATTTCCGCGGCCCAGGTGACCGGTACGGTGCGGGCTGCCGTCCAGGGCCAGGTGGCTACCCAGCTGCGCCAGGGTGGCAAAGAAATTGACGTGCGGGTGCGCCTACCGGAGGGGGCCCGTTCTAATCCCAGCCACCTGGAGCAGTTAATGGTGGCATCCCCGCTGGGTTTTCAAGTGCCGCTAAAAGAGCTGGCCAGACTGGAAGTGCATGAGGGACCGCAGCAAATTGAACGCCGGGACCAGACCGCTACCGTGACCGTGACCTCTAACCTGGCGGGACGATCTCTAGGCGAGGTAATGCTAGAAATTGAAGAGAGCCTGGCCGGCTTCAGCCTGCCACCAGGGTATCTGCTGGATATGGGCGGGCAGGCCCAGGAGATGCAGGAATCCTTCGGCGATCTGACCTTAGCCTTATTGATGGCCATCGCCCTGGTTTATATGATCATGGCGGCCCAGTTCGAATCCCTTTTCCATCCACTGGTGATCATGTTCACCATGCCAACGGCTGTTATTGGCGTGATCCTGGCCTTGGCGGTAACCGGCCGGACCTTTGGCATTACAGCCTTTATCGGGGTAATCCTCCTGGCCGGTATAGTGGTAAACAATGCCATTATTTTGATTGACTACATCAATACCCTGCGCAGGCAGGGCATGAGCCGGGAAGAAGCTATTAAAACCGCCGGCCCCATCCGCCTGCGCCCCATCTTGATGACTGCCCTGACTACCATCCTGGGGTTATTCCCCCTGGCCCTGGGCTTTGGCGAGGGAGCGGAAGCCCAGGCTCCCCTGGCCACGGTGGTGATCGGCGGCATGGTCTTCTCTACCTTCCTGACCCTGGTCTTGATCCCGGTGGTCTATACCCTCCTGGAAGATTTAGGGCAGCGGCTCGGCGTTTTTATCAGAAGAAAAACCGGCGCCGACGGCCATTTCTCGGTATCCGGTCGTAGGTCGTAAATCGTAGCACCGGCTTCCAGCCGATAAATATTAAAGAAGGACGGAGGAAAAACCATGGGAAAAGCTATCATGATCTTTTTATTACTGGCAGTGCTGGCTGTTGGCTCTGCCAGCCCGGCCCTCCTGGCCGGCAGCAAACCCCCGGCACTTACCCTGTCTTTGGCGGCCGCCAAAGACCTGGCTCTAAGCCAAAACCCTCAGGCGGAATTGAGCCGGCTGGGGGTTAATAAGGCACAGGTAAAGCTGGAAGAGGCCAACTCCAGGGCAGACCAGCTGGAAAAACAGGAAGACCTGATCGGAGCCAATTACGACACGGCCAGGGGCCGTTATGTCGCTCCCCGGGCCGCTGAAATGGAGCTTAACCTGGCCCGGCAGAATGAGGTCTTTCAGGCCAATCTGCTAAAATTTACGGTCGAGAGCCACTATTACGGCCTTTTAAAAGCTAAGGCGGCACAGGAACTGGCTCAGGCTGCCCTGGAGCGGGCCAAAGAACAGCTGCGACTGGCTGAAGCCGGATCAAGAGCCGGCACTGTTGCCAAAGGAGAAATCCTGGGGGCGAAGGTTTTGGTTGCAGCGGCCGAAACCGAAACTCTGGCCGCCAACAACGGTTACCGGATCGCCATGATGCGGCTGAACAAAACCCTGGGCTTTCCTTTGGAACAGGAGCTGGCCTTAAGCGATAAGTTTCAGTTTCAGGCGATCAAGGCCGAACTCACAGACGTTCTGCCAAAGGCCCGGGATTTCGACCCCCAGCTGATGCTGGCCAAAGAGATGGTTGCCGTGCAGGAAGTGAATTTACAGCAAGCCAGGCGCTTTTTTACACCCAATGTCTATGCTTATCGCCAGGCGGAGTACGACTTGGCGGAAGCCAGGGCCAAATTAACCCGGCAGGAGCAGGAGCTGGAGTTTGCGGTGCGTCAATCCCTCCTGAACCTGGAAGCTGCCGCCGGCGCCTACCGGGTCCTGGAGCAGAACCTGGAAGCTGCCCGGGAACACCTGCGGGTAGCCAACTTGAAACTTACAGCCGGGGTGGGCACCAGGATCGAGGCCCAAAGGGCGGCCGAGGAACTGCAAAGGGTAGAGAACAGGATGCTGGAAGCCTTGACCAATTACAACCTGGCGGCCACAGCTATTGAGCACTTAATCTTTGAAGCCGGTTCCCCGGCTGACGGCGGTGGATCTCGATGAGAGAAGGCCAGCCAGGCAGGGGAGAAGGCGAAAAACGGCAGCAGATCTTGGAAGCAGCTCTAACGGTGTTTGCCCGGGATGGTTTCCACAAGGCTAAAGTTGAGGATATCGCTCTGGTTGCCGGAGTGGGAAAAGGCACGGTTTATCATTACTTTTCCGGCAAACACGAGCTGTTTCAGGCCATGCTGGAAATGTCCCTGGGCAAGTACCGGACCCTGATGCGGGCAGAACCAGGAGGTGCCGGCAGTTTCCGCCAGCGGCTAGAATCCTTATTGGCAGCCCATTTGGAATTTGTCTGGCAGCATCGGAAGATGGCCCAGCTTTTGCTGACAGATAACAGGCCGTTGCCGGAAAAAATTTACCGCTTTATGTGGCAAGAGCGCCGCAGGATGAGGGTTAATATGATCAGGATGTTAAAACAGGGGATGCTCACCGGAGAAATCCGTCCGTTTGATCCCAGGCTGGCCAGTCTGGTTGTCCTCGGACTGTTCGTGTCCTTAGGGAGCCAACTGGCATTCGGGTCTGAAACCAAAGACCGGGATCAGCTTGCCGCAGGCGCTGTGCAAGTGCTGATGGCCGGTCTGGCCAACAAATCAGTAAGTATAAACTGAACCTCGATCGGCAACAATAGCAGTTGAGCGTCCCACCCAGCGCTCAATCTCCCCTTTGCCTAAAACTTATTACGAGGTGAGGTATGGATACAGACTATTGGATACGCAGGGTCAGGGCGGCATTGCTGGCAGCAGTCGCGGCAGGTTTGGTGCTGCTGGCAGTGGGAGTGCCTCCGGCCCATGGCAGGTGGGTGACAGATGTCTACGATTCGTGGCGGAAACCACCCACACCCATGCCGCTGAGGGCACCTGAGGCTCAAAACCAGGCAGCTTCTGTCTATTACCGGGTCCAACCAGGCGATACCCTTTGGAGCATCGCCAGGATCAAGGGCCTGACGGCAGAAGAACTGGCGGCCGCTAACCGCCTGACCCTGCAGAATAACATCTTTGCTGGTCAATACCTGCAAATTCCAGGTTCCTTGCAAACAAAACACCGGGTTCGCCAGGGAGATACCCTCTGGCACATTGCCAACACCTACGGGGTGGAAATGGAACAGATTGTCCAGTCAAACAGCCTCAGGCGGCCGGACCGCCTGGCTCTGGGCCAGAAACTTACGATTCCTGTAGTTGGCAGTCAAAGGCGCGAAACAGTCCTGGCGGTTTCCCGGAGTGTCGGCAGGATGATCTGGCCGGTGGCGGGGGTGATTACCTCCCGCTTTGGTCCCCGTTCCGGCGGTTTCCATCATGGATTGGATATCGCGGCTGATATCGGGCAACCAGTAAGGGCTGCCTCAGCCGGTGAGGTCATTTTCTCCGGCTGGAAAAACAGCATCTACGGCCGGATCGTCATGGTGGACCACGGCGGAGGTTATCGGACCCTTTATGCTCATAACTCAATCAATCTGGTGCAAGTAGGAGACTCTGTGCAGGCTGGGCAGGTCATTGCCCAGGTGGGTGCCACCGGCAGAGCAACCGGGCCCCACGTGCACTTTGAGGTCTATCAGGCTGGAAAAATAAGGGACCCCTTGCGCTTTCTCCAGCGTTAGCGGTCGCAGGGGCGCTCAGGGGTGGGGGAGGAGATCCTCCGCCCTTTTTTGCTTTCTCAGTCGCTGTCATTTTTATAGAGGCACTACCCGAGAAAAGTTACATAAAAAAAATAAAAACCAGAAAAAATATACAAAAATAGGAGAAGGGAGGGTTCCCCATCTTCGGTAAAATTACCCGCAAACTGCGGGCCTGGCGCCAAAAACAAAAACAGCCGGCTGGCGGGTTGCCTCTGGGGAACCGTTCCTCCTCAGGGCAACAGATATCACTAGACCTGACCGTCAACCTGCAACGGGTGAAGACCGTGTTCAGCCAGTCCTCCGATATCGTTTTCCGGGAGTTTAACATCGGCGTCGGCCAGCAGTCCCGGGCCTTTATCGTGTATATGGACGGCCTGGTGGATAAGACCCTCCTGTATAACTGCCTGCTCAAACCATTAATGTACGATGCCCGCCTGGCTACGACCAATCCGGGTGCCGCCGGGAAAAATACGCCGGAATTGATCAGGGAAACGATCCTGGCTGTTGGCGTACTGGAGGAAACAGCCGATCTTGACCAGGCCGTCGCGGCGGTCCTGTCCGGCAGCACGGCCCTTTTTGTCGACCGCCATGGGGCGGTCTTCCTGGTGGGAACCCGGGGCTGGGAAGCCCGGGGGATAGAGAAACCAGATGTTGAGACAGTAGTGCGGGGGCCCAGGGAGGCCTTTACCGAGACCCTGCGGATTAACACCTCCATGGTGCGCCGCAAGATCAAAAACCCCGATTTAAAGATCGAGGCCATGAAGATCGGGCGGCAGACCAGGACCGATGTGGCCGTAGTTTACTTAAAAGGCATCGTCAATGACAGGATCGTGGCCGAGGTCAGGGAGCGGCTCAAACGGATCGACATCGACGGGGTATTGGAAAGCGGCTACCTGGAGGCTTATATCGAGGACGCTCCCCTTTCCCCTTTTGCCACAGTTGGCAACACCGAAAAGCCGGATGTGGTGGCGGCCAAGCTGTTAGAGGGCCGGGTGGCTATTTTGGTGGACGGCACCCCCTTTGCGTTAACCGTCCCTTACCTGTTTGTGGAGTCCCTGCAGGCGGCCGAAGATTACTACTCCCGGTCAATTTACGTCACCATGATCCGGTGGCTGAGGTGGGTGGCTTTTTTTTTAGCCGTCATCTCCCCGGCAATTTATGTCATCCTGGTTGCCTTTCACCAGGAGCTATTGCCGACCAGCCTCTACCTGACCATTGCCGCGGACCGGGAAGGGCTGCCTTTTCCGGCTGTTCTGGAAGCCCTGTCCATGGGGATCATGTTTGAAATCCTGCGGGAGGCGGGGGTGCGGCTGCCCCGGGCGGTGGGCCAGGCCATCAGCATTGTCGGGGCGATGATCATCGGGGAAATGGCCATCAGAGCCGGGCTGATCGGGAGTATGATGGTGATTATAGTGGCGGTAACCGCCATCAGCGGCTTTGTGGTGCCGGCTTTAAGCGATGCGATGGCCATCATGAGGCTGGTCTTGCTCCTTCTGGGGGGAACCATGGGCCAGTTCGGACTGATCGTGGGTCTGCTGGGCTTTCTCTTGCACCTGGCTTCCCTCCGGTCTTTTGGCGTGCCCTATCTTTCTCCCCTGGCGCCATTAACCTTCCAGGACCTGAAGGACGTGGCCATCCGGGCTCCCTGGTGGGCCATGCGCCAGCGGCCCCGGCTGATTGGCCGGCAAAACCCGGTGCGGCAACAGCCGGGACAAAAGCCCGGACCCCCTGATTGAAGCGGAAAGATAAGCAGTACTCAATACTTGTTATTTTCAGAGCAGATAGCCAGATCCGAAGGAGGGAATGCAGGTGTTGGAAAAAGGCAAGATCACGGCCAGGCAGCTCATTTTTATCATGCTCATCAGCAGGTTAGTTATTCCAACCACCGACTTGCCTGTCTTAACATCGCCTCCGGCCAATCAGGACGTCTGGCTGGCCGCCCTGTTGTCACCATTTACGACCATGGTGCTGGCGGCTCCGTTAGTTCTTCTGGCCATCCGGTTTCCCGGGCTTACCATCATCCAGTGGGGGCCTCTTTTGCTGGGGAAGGCCGGTGTGGCGATCGGCTGTCTTTATGTCTGGTTTTTCCTGCATAATGCCGCCATTACCTTGAGGACGGCGGCAGAGTTTATGACTGCGGTGCCAATGCCGGAAACCCCCCTGGTGGTGTTTATCCTGCTCCTGGCCTTAATCTCTGCTGCGGCTGCGGCTAACGGGTTAGAGGTAATCGGCCGCATGGCGGAACTCCTCTGCCTTTTGTTGCTGGCAGCCGTCCTGGCGCAATTTGTGCTGGTTTTGCCGGAGATGGAGGTCAAGGCCCTGCAGCCGGTCCTGGAGGAAGGCATAGGGCCGGTGCTCCTTGGCGCCTTTTACGTCTCGGCCCGGCTGGTCGAAGTCCTGATTCTGGCCATGGCGGTGCCTTATTTAAACAAAAAGAGCCCCAAGCAGATCATCGGCGTTTTGGCCGCCAACCTGGCGGTCTTCACCGTCTTCTTTGTCCTCATCATCCTTGCGGTGACCATGGTTTTTGGCGCGGCAAAAGCCCAGGCCTATTCCTTCCCCTATCTGTCTTTAAGCCGGATCGTCAGCCTCGGCGACGTGATCGAGCGGGTAGAGATCATCCACCTGAGTGTTTTTATCATGGGCGTCTTCATTAAGGTGGCTGCTTTCTTTTACCTGGCAGTGCTGGGATTAAGCCAGTTAATGAACCTGCAAACCTACCGGCCCCTGGTTCTCCCGCTGGGAGCCCTATTGGTGGCCCTGTCGGTCTGGCTTTTTGACAGCCTGCCGGAACTGACCCGGTTTACCCAGTACCAGGTCTGGACGCCCTACGGGCTGTTGTTTATTACCGGGTTCCCATTGCTGCTTTTGGCAGTGGCCCTGGTGCGCAAAAAAAGGGAGGGATCCAGCAGTGCATAAGCGGCAGGTGTTTTATGGGCTTTTCCAGTGGCTAAAGCGGCAGCGTCCAACGACTGAACGGGACGCAGTGCCTAAAGAGCGGGTGTGTTATGGACTGTTCCTGCTGTTTTTGCTCCTGACCGTAGCCATTACAGCCGGTTGCTGGAACTGGCGGGAAATAGGCACCCTGGCCACTGTCTCCGCCGCCGCGATCGATCTGGAGGAAGACGGGACGGTAGTCTTGACTGTGCAGGTGATCAAGCCGGGAGAGGTTAAAGCCAAGGCGGCGGAAGGAGGCGGGGGGTCCGGCGCCAAGGCTGTCACCCTGTTCACTGCCAGCGGCCGCACAGTGTTTGAGGCTGTCCGGGCTATGGCCCGCCAGTCGGAGCGAAAGCTGTACTGGCCACATTGCAAGCTGGTGGTCTTCGGCGAGGAAGCGGCCCGGGCCGGACTCGCCCCCTTAATGGATTTTTTCTACCGGGATCCTGAGCCGCGGGAGAACCTCTGGGTACTGGTGGCCAAGGGTAAAGCCGGGGACATCCTGGCGGTTGAGGGGCAGCTGGAGAAAATACCGGGCATCTCCCTGACTAATCTGATTAGGGCCAGGACAGCCACTTCCCAGGTGGTGGGGGTCCGTTTGTTTGAATGGCTAAAAAAGTTTATCGCGGAAGGACAGGACCCTTTTGCGACCGGGATTATGCATGTGCCCGGGCCTGACGGGGAAAAGCGCCTGTTCCTGGCCGATACGGCAGTATTTCAAAAAGACAGGCTGGCCGGTTGGTTAGGCCCTACCGAGACCAGAGGCCTGTTGTGGGTCCTGGGCGAAGTCAAAAGCGGCATCATCGTAGTTTCTATCCCCGGGGAAGAAACCGCTCAGGCCAGTTTGGAGATTCTCCGGGCTCGCAGCAAACTGGAGCCCGAAATTAAAGACGGGGTCCTGACTATGACCGTGGAAGTGGAGGCGGAAGGCAACTTGGGCGAACAGATGGATTTTGCTGACCTTACAAAAAAAGATGCCTGGGCCGCCCTGGAAAAACGCATGGCAGAGGTGATTGAAAAAGAAATCAGGGCAGCCCTGCGGCAGGCCCAGGAGGAATGGGGAGCGGATATCTTCGGGTTCGGCGCGGCAGTGCGGCGGAAATACCCCCAGGAATGGCGGGAAATGAAAGATAAGTGGGAAGAAATCTATCCCACCGTAGCAGTGGAAATAAAAGCAAAGGCCAAACTCCACCGCTACGGCCTCATCCAATAAGACAAGGGGACGGTTCTCCTGTCTGCTCCCCTTAGACAGACAAGGTAGACAAGAGCAGACAGGAGAACCGTCCCCCTGTCTGCCTAAGGAGGCTCTTAATAATGGTTTTGTTATTGATCGGTGTTTTTGCGGCGATGGCTCTCTATCAGGTGCCTGTGCTGATCAGGGAAAAACTGTGGCGGGAGTTAGCCGCCTTTTCCTTCCTGTGGATTTTGGCCTTTGGCCTTAGCCTGCTATTAACCCTGGGGGTTGAACCTCCCAGCCCTACCGACGGGATCAAATACATCATAAGAAATCTGGGAAAATATGGGGACGCTTCTTGAATTGAATTCAAGAAGCGTCCCCAAATTTCCCGTCCCCAAATTTTCCGGGCAGGTATTTAAAGCCAAACGGCGAAAAATTCAACTGGAACTTAGCTTCAGCGGGGAAAATGAATTTCCCCCTCGTCCATTCAATTCAAGAACCGTCCCCAAATTTCCTTTTAAGTAGAGGAGCATCTTAAGTGTATAATCTCTTGTTTGCGACCAGAGAAGGAAAAATATACGATTATCCGGCCATGGCCATGGCTGGCCGCCTGGGCAATACCTGGGCCGAACCGGTTGCAGCCGAGATGATTCCCCTGCCGCCGGGGGCCACCCTGGTCATGATTCCCGGCCGGCATCCGGTGGGGATTGACAACCCTTCGGGTAAATTCCGGCCCTTGCGCGAAAACCCCGGCCAGGCGAAAGGCCCGGTTTGGGCGGTGGGAGCCCTCTTGCCCCAGGGCTATACCCGCACCCTGCTGCCGGGGTTTACCGTTGCTGGCAAAGGTGAGCCGGGCTTGCCTCTCCTGGGCTACGCCGCTGTGGGGATGAAAAAGGGCCGGTACTATGTCGCCGCACTGAAAACAGACCGGGATCACCAGTGGAACCCGTCCCGCTACAACACCCCGGAGCTGCCCCGGCTGGTGCGGGAGCGGCTGGCCGTAAGCCCCAAGAACCGGATCTTAAAAGAACTGGCAAAGTGTTCCCTGGATTACGGCTGCTTTACCGCCCAAAACATTTTTTACCGGCGCTTTGAAGGAGGGCTGCCTGTTTCTCCCGCATGCAATGCGCGCTGTATCGGCTGTATCTCCCTGCAGCCGGCCGAGTGCTGCCCTTCCCCCCAAAAAAGGATTTCATTTACCCCAACCATTGCGGAGATCACAGAGGTGGCAATCCATCACTTAACAGCGTCTCCGGATGCCATCGTCAGCTGCGGGCAAGGCTGTGAGGGAGAACCGGCCCTCAGGGCTTTAGAGATCGGGGCCGCGGTAAAGGCGGTGCGGGCAGAAACCAAAAGCGGCACTTTTAATATCAACACCAACGGAGGTTATCCGGAGGGGATCAGCCTGCTCTGCCGCCAGGGGGTGGATTCTTTCCGGGTCAGCTTAAACAGCGCCCTCCCCCAGGTCTACCATGCCTACTACCGGCCGCAGGGGTACGCTTTTAAAGATGTAATCGCTTCCATCAAGATTGCCGCCGGGTCAGGCAGCGATGTTTCCCTTAACCTGCTGGCTTTTCCAGGCGTCAGTGACCGGGAAGAAGAAACAAATGCCCTGATTAACCTGGTGCGGGAAACCGGGGTGAAGATGATTCAGGTGCGCAACTTAAACATCGATCCGGATGTCTATATGGGTATTCTCTCTCCGGCTAAAACCCAGCCGTTAGGGGTGCCGGGCTGGTTGGCCCGCTTAAAAAGAGAACTTCCGGGAGTGGAGATCGGCAACTACAGCCGCCCGGTCCGCTAGCAAGTCGGGGACCCACCTCATCCACCTGTCGGCTGCACAAGCTATCTTGGAAAACAAATAAGCGTTGACAAGCTTTTGACAAAAAACTATACTAAATAAAAAAAGAGGTAACTGGCCGTCTGGAAAGCTACCTTTTTTAGTTTTTATGGGAAAGCATAAAAATTTGTGATATTTCAAAACATAATAATTATAATCAATTTTAAAAGCTAATATTATGATAAAATTCTACAATGAAGGCAGGAAAGAAAAGCTGTGAGTTTCCTCTTGACTTTTGCAATTATGTTTATTTTTTGGCTCTTATTATCCGGCAAATTCACGCCCTTATTCCTGTTTATGGGCGTGATCTCCAGCCTGCTGACGGCTTACGCCTACCATCGTTTTTTCCTGGGGAATGCCTGTCAAATTGGCATCAAGATGACCTGGCGGAGTTTTAGGCGCTTCCTGTTATATTTGCCTTGGCTCCTATACCAAATCCTTATGGCCAACATCCATATCGCCTATCTAATTCTGCATCCCCGCATGCCCATTGACCCTGTTTTAATCAAATTCAAATCAAAGCTGGATCAGGACCTGGCCTGTGTGGTATTTGCCAACTCCATCACCCTGACCCCCGGCACCATCACGGTGGAGTGCCAGGACGGGGAGTATTTGATCCATGCCCTGGACAGGTTTTCGGCCGAGGGACTTTTAGCAGGGGAAATGGAAAACAAAGTGGCACAGATTTTCCGCGTTGAATAGGGGGACTAAAGGACAATGGGGGACTTCTTTCTGGCAATTGCCGTTATTATTGGTATTCTGGTAATACTTTCGCTTTACCGGGTTGTTTATGGGCCAGGTGTCTGGAACCGGCTGGCCGGTGTCAATATCATCGGCACCAAGACGATAGTTATTTTGGCCCTGGTCGGCTTTATTTTTGACCGCGTCGACATGTTTGTAGACATTGCTCTGATTTATGCCATGCTGAATTTTGTGGTGGTCTTGATTATTGCCAGGTACTATACAAAGGAGGAAGGAGAAGGTTAAGTGGCCTTTTTTTTGGCGATTATCCTGATTTCTCTGGGAACGGCCTTATTTTTTGTGGGGACGGTCGGCCTTTTGCGCTTGCCTGACTTTTACACCAGGCTGCATGCCATTGGCAAGTGTGATACCCTGGGCTTAATCCTGCTCATGCTCGGCCTGATGGTTTACGAAGGCTTTTCCCTCAATGCGGTGAAGCTCTTGATGATTGTTGTCTTGATCATGATCGCCAATCCCACGGCAACCCACGCCTTGGCCAGGGCCGCTATAAAGGCCAAGCTGCAGCCGTGGCAAAAAGAGGGTAGTGTCCAATGATTGTACAGTTGGATTTAATCTTTTTGACCCTGCTGGTAATCACTGCTTTAGGGGCGATTTTGGTTAAGGACCTATTAAGCGCAATCATTATTTTTGCGGCTTACAGTTTCTTTATGGCAATTGCTTTTGCCGTGCTAAACGCTGTTGACGTGGCTCTTACCGAAGCGGCGGTGGGAGCCGGGATTACCACCTTGCTTTTTATTGTGGCTATGCACCAAATTGCGAGGAGGGCTAAGAATTGAAGGTTTTGCCTTTGCTGGCCTGTCTCCTGACAGGGGCGCTCCTGGTCTACGGCACCTTGGACATGCCTGCGGTGGGGGACCCAAAAGCGCCGGCCCACCTGCATGTTGCTCCTTTCTATATTGAAAGTTCTTACCAGGATACAAGGACACCTAATATCGTCACTGCAGTCCTGGCAGATTACCGCAGTTTCGATACCCTGGGGGAAGTTTCTGTGATTTTTGTGGCGGGAATGGCGGTAATCATGTTATTAACACCCAGGAGGCAGCCATGATCGAAAAACGCGACACTGTGATCGTCTGCCTGGCCTGCAGGTTTTTGGCTCCCTTTATCATGCTGTGCGGGCTGTATATTGTTGCTCACGGCCATTACTTTCCTGGAGGGGGGTTTCAGGGAGGAGTTATTATTGCTGTCAGTTTTATCCTGCTGATCCTGGGCGAGGGAAGTGCAAGAGTTAAAAATTTGCTGCCGGAGCATCGGCAAGTGGTTCTGATCAGCTTAGGGGCCTTGATTTTTGTGGGTATCGGGTTTCTGCCGATGATCTTTGGCGGAAAATTTCTGGACTATGGCCAGATTCCCTTGCTATCCCTTGCAGCCCCTTATGTGCGGTATTTCATGATCCTGTTTGTCGAGATCGCCATTGCCATCACTGTGATGGGAGTCTTGTATGCTATCTTTGTCCATACTATAGCAGAAAGGGAATATGACTGATGGAGTTTGTCCTGGACAGATACAACTACTGGATCTGCATTGTGTTGATGATGATCGGTTTTTACGGGATGATTGCCGACCCTAACCTGATTAAAAAAGTAATCGGGCTGAATATTTTCCAGACGGCGGTCTTGTTGTTTTTTATCACCATCTCGGCTAGAAAGGACGGCACCTTGCCAATTCTCCTGACCGGCGGCGGCGAAGCTTTTTATGCAAATCCCCTGCCCCATGTGCTAATCCTGACGGCAATTGTGGTTGGGGTGAGCGTTACAGCGGTGGCCCTCGCGCTCGTTATCAGGATCCATCGGGCCTACGGCACCATCGATGAAAACAAAATTGCCGCTTTGGAGCAAGAATCATGATCGCATTAGTAGTAATTATTCCGCTTTTTGCCGCCTTCTTGATTACCCTGTCAGGAGTAACCAAATACAGGATTCACTGGCATATTGCCGGTGTTGCCACCTTCTTTTCCTTTGCGGCTTCATTATATTTGCTGCAAGAGGTCTTTTCGGCCGGCCGCATAAGCTACTGGTTCGGCGGCTGGGAGCCTCCCTGGGGTATTGAGTTTGTTCTGGACTATTTTTCCAGTTTTATATTGGTAATTATCGCCTTTGTGGCTTTTGTCATCACAATGTACGCTGGCCCTAGCGTTAAAAAAGAGGTGGGAGAGGAGCGCTCCCTGACCTTTGCAGCCCTGTACATGACCCTGGTGGCCGGCCTCTTCGGCATCGTCGTTACCGGTGACATGTTCAACCTCTATGTTTTCCTGGAAATTGCTTCTTTGGCCGGCTATGCCCTGATTGGTGCAGGCACAAAACGGGGCGCCTTGGTCGCCTCCTTTAACTACCTGATTTTAGGGACTATCGGCGCCGTCTTCTTCTTGCTGGGTGTAGGTTATCTGTATATGGTGACGGGAACCCTTAATATGGCAGACCTGGCTGTCAGGTTGCCTGCCCTGTACGATTCCAGGGTTATTTTGACTGCCTTTGCCCTGTTTACGGTCGGATTAAGTCTTAAATTCGCCTTGTTCCCTCTCCATACCTGGTTGTTAAGCGCCCACTCCCAGGCTCCCACCATTATTTCCGCCATCCTGGCGGCGGCCGTCTTAAAGGTAAATGTCTATGCACTGCTGCGGGTGATGTTTACCGTTTTTGGCTGGGAGTTCAGCCTGCAAGCAGTTCCGGTCAGCACACTCATGTATCTCCTGGCAGCGGCGGCCATTATCGGCGGCTCGCTTTTAACCGTTGCCCAGACCAATATCAAGCGGATGTTGGCCTTTTCCAGTGTAGGCCAGATTGGTTACATCGTCCTGGGGATAGCCCTGGCCAACCACACCGGGATGACCGGCAGCCTGATGCATATCTTAAACCATGCCCTGATGAAGGGCGGCCTCTTCTTGGCGGCCGGTGCTGTTATCTACAAGACGGGTCTCTACGAGCTTTCCGCCCTGAAAGGTATGGGCCGGAAAATGCCATACAGCATGGCGGCCTTCTCTGTCGCCGGCCTGTCCATGGTGGGAGTGCCCCTGACGGCAGGCTTTGTCAGTAAATGGTACCTGGCGGTGGGGGCTCTGGAGGCTGGCATGGGGGTCTTTGTGCCGGTAATCCTGCTCAGTTCCCTTTTATCGGCAACCTATTTCTGGCGGGTAATCGAGAGCATCTACTTTGGCGTGAAAACGGCGGACACCGGCCCGGAAACAAAAGAGCAACAGGGAAATACAGGCGAGGTCCCTGTCAGCATGCTGCTCCCGGTATTGGCCCTGGCCGGCCTTTGCATCTTGTTTGGCACCGCCGCCTTTATCCCGTTGTCTTTTGCGGAAAGGGCGGCAAGCCTCTTGCTGGGGGGAATGTAATATGGAAACACTGACATCTCCACTACCTTTATATGCTGTACTGGTTTCCCTGCTGGCAGCCGTCCTGATCGGGTTCTCTGGCCAGAAACCCAATCTGCGGGAATTTTGGACCATCGCCGCGGCCGTTATCAAGTTTGGCTTAGTGGCGGCGATGCTGCCAGCTGTCTTGCAGGGCCGCATCATTGAGTTTACAGTATTGCCGGTACTGCCGGGACTGGAGTTGAAGTTCAAGGTGGATGCCCTGGGCCTGGTTTTTGGCCTGGTCGCCTCCTTCCTTTGGATCATCACTTCTTTTTATTCCATCGGCTATGTCCGTTCCTTACAGGAAAAAGCCCAGACCAGGTATTTCGCCTGTTTTGCCATTGCCCTGGCGGCGACCATGGGGGTGGCCTTTTCCGCCAATTTGTTTACCACCTTTGTGTTTTACGAGATAATTACCCTCTGCACCTTCCCCTTAGTGGCGCACAAGGGAACGGCCGAGGCCTTAAGCGGTGCCCGGCGGTATATCGTGTACCTCTTGGGAACCTCCCTTGCCTTCCAGTTGCCGGCCATTTTTTTAACCTATCATCTTGCCGGAACCCTGGACTTTGCGCATCAAGGCATTTTCCAAGGGGCAGGGGTTAGCGCCGGCCTGCTTGGCCTGATCTTTTTCCTGTTTATGGCCGGGATTACCAAAGCCGCAATCATGCCCTTCCATTCCTGGCTGCCGGCAGCCATGGTGGCCCCGACTCCGGTCAGCGCCCTCTTGCATGCGGTGGCCGTGGTCAAAACCGGGGTGTTTGTGGTGATCAAAGTGGTCCTCCATGTCTTTGGAGTGGACCTCCTGGCGGATCTGGGATTTGCCGTGATCCTGGCCTATGTCGCTGCCTTTACGATTGTTGCCGCTTCTGTCATCGCCCTGACCCAGGACAACCTGAAAGCCCGGCTGGCCTATTCCACCATTTCCCAGCTGTCCTATGTGATCCTGGGGGTGGCCTTATTGACGCCAATGGCTATTGCTGGCAGCATTTTGCAGATTGTAGTCCATGCCTTTGGCAAGATCACCCTGTTTTTTACCGCCGGGGCTATCTACGTGGCTGCCCATAAGACCAATATCAGCGAGCTCAATGGCATTGGGCGGCAGATGCCCTTCACCATGGCGGCCTTTACCGTCGGGGCCTTATCCATGATTGGCATCCCCCCCTTGGGCGGGTTCTTAAGCAAGTGGTATCTTGGCTTGGGGGCTGTGGAAGCAGGCCAGCTCCCTGTCCTCCTGGTGCTGATGACCAGCACCGTCCTAAATGCCTGTTATTTTTTGCCCATCGTCTACGCGGCCTTCTTCAAGGAGCCGACCCCTGATCCCCAGGACAGTCATCACCAGGAAGAGGCCGGGCAAATTCGCGAGGCACCGGTAATGATGCTCTGGCCATTGCTTTTGACGGCATTTGGAGCAATAGGATTGTTTTTCGTCCCCGCAGTTTTTCTTGATCTGACCAGGATGATTGTCCAAGCTGCAACAGGAGGGAGTTAGATGCAAAAAGCAGGGGAATTTTCTGCCAGCCCCAATTATTTCAAGTATCTCAAGTATTTATTCTATCTTGGCCTGATTGTGACCTTAGGCGCCGACTTTTTTGTGGAGCGTAAGAAGGTCTATTTCCCCTGGGAGTTGATTCCCGGCCTGTATGCAGCTTTTGGATTTTTTGGCTGCTATTTGATCATAAAATTTGCCAAAACCCTGGGCTACCACTGGCTAATGAAAGAGGAAGACTATTATGACTAATTTTACAGCTTATTTAACACCAGGGCTGATTTTCATCCTGGGGGCTTTGCTGATCCCGCTTTTGCGGGGAAGAGTGCGGCAGTTTTACCTCTTAGGCTTGCCGGTATTGGCTTACATCAGTCTTTTGCATCTGCCGGAAGGGGCCGGCCTCACCCTGAGTTATCTGGGATATGAGCTGGTTTTGGCCCGGGTAGACCGGCTGAGCCTGGCCTTTGCCCAGATCCTGATCATTGCGGCCATGATTGGCTTTATCTACAGCAGCCACTTAAAAGAGGCGGCACAGCCGGTGGCAGCGGCCCTGTACGCCGGCAGCGCCTTAGGCGTAGTTTTTGCCGGGGATTTGCTCACCTTGTTTATCTTCTGGGAGGTTATGGCCCTGGCCTCCACCTGGCTGATCTGGGCCCGGGCCACCAAGGCCTCCTATGAGGCGGGGCTGAGGTATATCCTGGTGCATATCTTTGGCGGGCTGTGCCTTCTGACGGGCATCTTTTTGCATGTTGGCCAAACCGGTTCCATCGCCTTTTCCATGATGGAGTTAAACGGGCCGGCATCTTACCTGATCTTATTGGGATTTATTGTAAACGCGGCGGTACCGCCTTTTTCCGCCTGGCTTTCCGATGCCTATCCGGAGGCCACAACAACAGGCATTATTTTCCTGGCCGCCTTTACCACCAAGACGGCAGTCTATGTTTTGCTCCGGGGTTTTCCCGGCACCGAGCTTTTGATGTGGCTTGGGGCCGTCATGGCCATTTACGGTGTGGTTTTAACCATGCTGGCCGATGACATCCGGCGGCTTTTGTCTTATCACATTATCAGCCAGGTTGGCTACATGGTGGCAGGGGTTGGCATCGGCACCGCCCTGGCCTTAAACGGGGCGGCAGCCCATGCCATTGCCAATATCCTGTATAAAGGCTTGCTGATGATGGGAGTCGGGGCCATTTTGCAGATGACCGGGCGGTGCAAGCTGTCGGAACTGGGCGGCCTTTACCGCACCATGCCGGTGACCCTTATCCTATACCTGATTGCCGGGTTTTCTATCTCCGGCGTTCCGTTATTTGCCGGCTTTATCAGCAAGACCATGATCCTGGATGCCGCTGCCAAGGAGCACCTGGCTGTTGTCTGGCTGCTGCTGAAGCTTGCCTCGGTGGGGACCTTCCTCAGCACTACCTTAAAGGTACCCTATTATGCCTTTTTTGGCAGGGATTCGGGGCTAAGACCAAAGGAGGCCCCTCTGAACATGCTGGTAGCCATGGGCCTGGCGGCCGGCTTGTGTATCCTGATCGGGGTCTATCCCCAAGCGCTGTACCAGATCCTTCCTTACCAGGCCAGCCATTTCCCCTATACCGCCAAGCACGTGGTCGGGGCCTTGCAACTCTTATTCTTTACAGCCCTGGCCTATTTCGTCTTCCCCAGAAGGGATCCTGCCTCCAGCAAGGGCTACATCATCCTCGACACCGATTGGATTTACCGGAAGGGAGCGCAAGCCTTTATGGCCTTTTTGCGGCAACCTCTGGCATCTTTTCGGGTCGCCTTGGCCCGGATCTTCTTTGAAAAAGTGCCCAACTCCCTGGTTTGGGCCGGCAGGGATCCGGTAACAGCTCTGCGGATCGCCTTCGACACCCTGCGCCAGCAGTGGGTTCCTGCAGAGGCCAGGGCGGGGTTGGCGGAAAGTATAAAACAACAAAAACAGGTTTACCCCTATAACTTGCAGCGGCACTGGACCATCGCCCCTACCGTCCTCTGGGTGGTTCTGTTGTTGCTGGCCTTTACCTTTGCTTATTATTTCTAAAGTGGACTTCGCCCGCAACCCCAAAAATTCCCATCCATAGGAATCGTTAGCAAATGACGAGGCTGACGAAGGACTCCTAAATAATTCCCCTTCTTTGGAGGGGTGTCCGTCAGGACGGGGTGGTAATTCCCCTCCCGTGGAGGGGTGCCCGAAAGGGCGGGGCGGTAATTCCCCTCCCGTGGAGGGGTGTCCGTCAGGACGGGGTGGTAATTCCCCTCCCGTGGAGGGGTGCCCGTCAGGGCGGGGTGGTAATTCCCCTCCTTTGGAGGGGTGCCCGAAAGGGCGGGGTGGTCGAAATACATTCAAGCAAAGGATGTTTTATACAAATTAGCTAGTGTAATAGAGTTGCCATGGAACTGTCCCGCATTGCAGCAAGAACCACCCCGGTGCTTCGCACCACCCCTCCAAGGGAGGGGAATGACCACCCCGGTGCTTCGCACCACCCCTCCACGGGAGGGGAATTTAAATTCGGGGACGGTTCTTGAATTGAATGGGCAATTGCCCATTCAATTCAAGAACCGTCCCCGTTTTTACCCGTTTTTAATGGCGGTAAGGACTCGGTCTTTTCCGGCCAGATCCTGCAGCACAAGGACCTGGCTGAAAGCTCCTCCCGCCCGGATCAGTTGGGCAACGCCTTCGGCTTGATCCCAACCGGTTTCCAATGCCAGCATTCCGCCGGGGGCCAGCACTTGGGCCGCTTGCGGAATCAGGCGGCGGTAAACCTCTAAGCCGTCGGGTCCGCCATCCAGGGCCAGGGCTGGTTCATAAGCCAGCTCCCGCTGTAAACCAGCCAGCTGGCCGGTGGGGATATAGGGCGGGTTAGATACCACTGCCTCCAGCCGGGGTGGCAGGGAGAGCTCTTCCCCACGGGTCAGCCAGGGAGACAAGAGGTCCCCCTCAATAAAGACAACCTCAGCCTTCAGGGCGGAGGCGTTTTTTTTTGCCCTGTCAAGGGCTGCCGGGGACAGGTCAGATGCGTAAACATTAATGCCTGGCAAATAGTGGGCCAGGCTGATGGCAATGGCACCGCTGCCTGTACCCACATCCACCAGGGACAGGGGCCGGCTCTGCTGACGACAGAAATTTAATACAGCCTCGACCAGCATTTCCGTTTCCGGCCTGGGAATCAAAACTCCCGGCGCGACAGCAAAAGGAAGGGACATAAATTCCTTGTACCCGGTAATGTACTGCAAGGGGTAACCATTAATTCTCAGATCGATATCTGCAAAATACTTCATTCTTGCTTCGGGGTTCAGAGGTTCCGGCAGCCTGGCTAAGAGGGCGGAGCGGGTCCACCCCAGGCTGTGGGCCAGGAGCACCTCCGCCTCCAACCTGGCCCCGGGGATTCCCGCATGGCCGATGCGGTGTTTTCCCCACAACAGCGTCCCTTTAACCGTATCCTGATCAAGGGATTTGCATGCGGTGTGTCCCGTACATGAAGCAGGAGACAAGAGGCAGGAAGCTGGATGGATAAGTGGCTTTTGGTCCCAAGTATCTGGTTTCTGTCTCCTGCTTCCTGCGTCCTGAATGGTGTATCCCGTACATGAAGTAAGAGACAAGAGGCAGGAAGCTGGATGGATAAGTGGCTTTTGGTCCCAAGTATCTGGTTCCTGTCTCCTGCTTCCTGCGTCCTGAATGGTGTGTTCCCTTTCCATTAATCCACCTTCTTCAGCTTTTCCGCCTGTTCGGTGGTAATCAAAGCCTGCATCATTTCCTCCAGATCGCCTTCCAGGAACATTTCCAGCCGGTGGAGGGTAAGACCGATGCGATGGTCAGTGACCCGCCCTTGGGGATAATTATAAGTGCGGATCCGTTCACTGCGGTCGCCGCTGCCTACCTGCAGGCGGCGGGCATTGGCCATTTCTCCCTGTTGCTCAGACTGTGCCTTTTCCAACAGCCTGGCCCGCAAGACCTTCATCGCCCGCTCCTTGTTTTTGTGTTGAGATTTTTCATCCTGACAGGAAACAACTATGCCCGAAGGCAGGTGAGTGATCCGTACTGCCGACTGGGTGGTGTTGACAGACTGGCCCCCATGGCCGCTGGCACAGAAGACGTCAATGCGAATGTCATCGGGACTGACCTGGACCTCCACTTCTTCTGCCTCAGGCAGAACCGCCACCGTTGCCGCAGAAGTATGAATCCGGCCGCTGGATTCCGTAGCCGGCACCCGCTGCACCCTGTGGACGCCGCTTTCAAACTTCAGCTTGCTGTACGCCCCCCGGCCGGCCAATTCGAAAACAACTTCTTTGAACCCTCCCAGGTCAGTGGGGTTGGAGTTCAGGACCTCAGTTTTCCAGCCCTGCTTCTCCGCAAAGCGGGCATACATTCTGAACAAAACCCCCGCAAATAAGGCTGCCTCCTCGCCGCCGGTACCAGCGCGGATCTCCATGATCACATTCTTTTCATCATTGGGGTCTTTCGGCAAGAGCAAAACCCGGAGCTGTTGAAAGAGAGCCGTTTCCTTCTCTTCCAGCCCGGCCAGTTCCGCCACCACCATTTCCCGGAAGTCTGGTTCAAGTTTATCTTGGAGGAGCAGCAAGGCCTCTTCTTTTGCTGCCAGCACTTTTTTATACTGCCGGAAGGCTTCAGTTACCGGTGCCAAGCCCGCATGGATTTTGGCATGTTTCTGATATTGAACATGGTCTGCAATAACTTCCGGGTCTGCCAGCAGGTTGGTAAGCTGTTCATACCTGTCTTCAATTTGTTGGAGTTTGCCTAACATGATTTCACCTCCTAGGATCTGCAAAACCAATAGCTATTTTGCCTGGATTCATACCCCCTAAATCAGGCTGGCTGGTGGAGGGTTGCCTTTTCCGCCCTTTTCTCCTGATTTAAGACTTCTTCCATCGCTTTTATCGCAACCTCAACCTGAGAGTCGTCCGGCGGACGAGTAGTTAGCCGCTGCAGCCACAGGCCGGGGGTGATCAGCAGTTTTACCAGCGGAGATCTGGTATGCCTGCTGGACCATTTTAAGATCTCATAGCCCATACCCGCAATCAAAGGCAGCAGGGCCAGCCGGGATACCACCCTGAACATGAGGTTAGGGGTCTGCAGGGTGGAGTAGACAAAAATAGTCAGGACCATTACCAGCAAAAGGAAGGCGGTCCCGCAGCGCGGGTGCAGGGAGCTGTGCCGCTTAGCGTTTTCCACCGTCAGTTCTTCCCCGGCTTCATAGGCATGAATTACTTTATGCTCTGCTCCATGGTATTGAAATACCCGCTGGATATCCTTAATACGCGAAATAACAATTACATAAAGCACAAACATTGTGATGCGGATGATCCCCTCGGTCAGGTTCTGCCAAACACCCCCGCCGACGAACCCTTTTAAATAAAAGGCCGCGGTGGTGGGGATAATAATAAACAAGACCACTGCCAGGCCAATGGCCAAAAGGATGGTCAGCGCAAGTTCACCTTTGGATAGTTCCTCTTCTTCTTCGCCGACCGCCATATTTGCCGAAAAGGTCAGGGCCCGTACCCCAATAACCAGGGATTCCACCAAGGCCAAGACACCTCTCAAGAGGGGAAGCTTCAACAATGGCAGCTTTTCAGCCAGGGAACTAATCTGGCTTGATTCCACCAGGATATCGCCGGATGGGCGCCTGACTGCAATAGCCATTTGTTTAGCCCCGCGCATCATCACACCTTCAATTAATGCCTGTCCGCCGTATTGAAACTTCTTGGTCATTTTGTCATCTCCTTTGGGAACATTCCGCATTTGGGGACATTCCTGTCCCGTTCAAGAAGCAAGAAGCAGGAAACAGGATGGATAGTCGGCTTTTAGTCCCTAAGCATCTGGCTCTTGCCTCCTGCTTCCTGCATCCTGAACGGGATATTCCGGAAATAGAAAAAGAGCAGAGCCTGGGCTCCGCTTCCTTTCATTACTACATCCCATACTTTTTCTTAAACCTGTCGATCCTGCCGCCTACCTCTACCAGCCGGACTTTGGCGCCGGTGTAGAAAGGATGGCAGCTTGAGCAGACCTCTACTTTGATTTGCTTTTTTGTAGAACGGGTCTCGATGACATTACCGCAGGAGCAGGTAATGGCAGTAGCTTCATACCTGGGGTGGATTTTGGGCTTCATAAAATCACCTTCTTTCCAGCCAAAGACCCTTAGATAAGAAAAACCGAAGAAATTATAGCATATCCCTGATGCTATTGCAATAAAATCCCGCCAGCTCAAGGTAACGGGACACACCGCTTGTAACTATTCAGGGGTACCAGAATGAAGTAAAGTAAACAAAGAGTATTTAAGGAATCGAATATCGGTTCCTTATTTATTTGCTCGTCCTTATGCTCTACAGCCCAGCAGCCTGATAATGCACCAAGA
>Ga0208734_100021_pt1 | contig 113082 bp, 116 predicted proteins | sample Subbio2Aug_QV11A_FD_184824 | JGI IMG/M metagenome (GOLD analysis project Ga0208734, IMG submission 184824) | Serpentinite rock and fluid subsurface biosphere microbial communities from McLaughlin Reserve, California, USA - CR12Aug_QV11A (SPAdes) | ecosystem: Environmental > Terrestrial > Deep... | reverse complement strand
GGCAGGATTCACTTAATGTTGCGGTCTGGCAACTTGCTCGCCCTGTCTCTGACAGGTACTTTTGTCGATACGCTTCTACGCACGGATTTCTCCCTACATAGGTATCCTAGCTATGGGGCGTCTTGGCACTTACCCCAACCGGACTTGCACCGGCAAGATAACACGTGCTTATCTGGGCACGCTGCTAAAAAAAGCGCTGCTAGATAAAACGCAGCGCTTCTGCCGGATCAAGCTTTACTGCCTGCCGAGCCGGGATAATACCTGCTAAAAGGCTAATCAGGATAGCAAGCAAAACGGACAAGCCAAACAAATCAAGCCTCCATGGCACCTGAATAGACATATCGGCCAGCAGCGGTCCGGCGTAGTAAGCCACAGCCATCCCCGCAAAGTATCCTAACATCCCGCCAAACAGACTGACTATGAGACCTTCCAGTAAAATAATTTTTACCACATCTGCTTTGCGGAAACCAATGGCGCGAAAAATGCCGATTTCGCGGGTTCGTTCCCGAACGGCTCCGGACATGGTAAGCCCCACCACCAGCATCCCCACAAAGAGAATCAGTACCGATACCGATGTCCCGAACCTTACCAGCCTGGTAATCATTTCATCCCGACGAAGAGCTTCCTGACGCAGACTGGTGACTTCCACGTTGGGCAGCGCCTCTTGCAGTTCGGCAAGCAGCACTTCCTCGGAACCTAAGCTATAATCTGCTGCCATTTCAATCAATGTCACTTGATCAGGGCGTCCCAAAAGTGCCTGAGCTGCGCTAAGATTTAAGAGAATCTGCTCATCTTCGGCAGAACCACTATCTTTAAGAACGGCAAACACTTGAAATTCCCGCCCCGAGAGCGTCAACAAGTCACCCTCCATTACACCCAAAGCAGCGGCTAGATTTGAACCGACCAAAATTTGCTCATCGCTTAACACTAAGCGGCTTAGATCCTCCCGCGCTAGATCCAGCATCGCAAAATCCATTTCTTTTTCTGCTGCGGGCTCGGTCCCCTCAGTGTTGTTTCCGCTTTCGCTATACATTTCCTCCTCACTGCGCAAGCGCAACCAAGGCTTCACCATAAATTCCTGCTGCGGATTTACGCCTACCACCACTACGTTCTGCCCTTCGGCATCGCCCGGATGTCCGCCGCCTGCGGTGGCCAGACCCAATAATTTTGGCGCCACCGCGCGAATTACTTCGCGTGAAGGGATATTTTCAATGGCAGCCACATCCTCGCCGCTCAACTGTTCGACATCAAAGAGCACTGCCGGCAATGTGATGCCTCCGTAAGAAAAGGTTAGCTCTCCCGCATCCGGCATAATAATTACATTGGCGCCGAATTTAGCCACCTGTCTGGTCATTTCCGTTCTCATAGCTTCCACAACGCCGTAGACAGAAACCATAGTCGCTATCCCTATCAGCAAACCTAACAGCACAAAGAGCATTTTTGCCTTGCGTCGCCTGATGTTATTTAAGGCAATATGATAAAGTTGCATTATATCCCTCCGTTACCGTTTGCCGGCAGAAACCAATTGTAAAAGCTCCGCTTTGTCCGTACACAGCCGGCCGTCCTTCATAATAATCGTGCGGCTCATATAGCGAGTGTTCTCCGGATTGTGAGTCACCATCAGCACCGTCAGCCCGTCTTCATTCAGACGCTGAAACAATGCCATAATTTCATCACCTGTTTTTGTATCCAGGCTGCCTGTCGGCTCGTCGGCAAGCAACACAGGAGGCTCATTAACAATCGCCCGGGCGATAGCCACCCGCTCCTGCTCACCGCCCGACAACTGATTTGGCAGCCTGTTCATTTTTCCGGCCAACCCCACCCGGCAAAGAACGCTTCCCGCCATTTCACGCTTTTCTTTATTAGACTTTTTGACGGTCGTCAAAGGGAGCATTACATTTTCGAGAGCCGTTAAATATGGGATTAACTGAAACTGTTGAAAGACAAAACCCAAGTATTCCCGCCGAAAATCGGCGCGCTTTTCCTGCGAAAGGGCGTAGACGTCAATCCCGTCAACCTCCACACTGCCGGATGTCGGCGGATTAAGTGCGCCAAGAATGGAAAGCAGCGTACTCTTACCCGAACCGGATTGACCCATCACAGCCACCGATTCTCCCTTGTCAATATTCAAGCTTACGCCACGCAGCGCTTGTACTTCATCGCCCATCGATTTATATACTTTTGTCAGGTTCTTCATTGCAATCATAACTTCAGCCATCCTCTTTCCTCCTTTACTTTGTTCGCTCAAATGTAGCGCAGTGCCTCAGCCGGGTCAAGCTGAGCAGCTTTTACTGCCGGGTAAGCGCTCGCGAGAACAGCCAACACGGCGGACAACAAAACAGCAGGCAGAATCAGCTCGGTCCGCAGAGGAACGTCTCCTTGAATCTGAGCCAAAAACGGCCCGGCCACCTGAGCTACGGCGCTGCCCAAAATATATCCTGCCAAGCCTCCCATTGCGCTTACTATTGCCGCCTCCAGGAAGATAATTTCCATCACATGAACCCGACGGAAGCCGATAGCTCTAAAAATTCCAATTTCGCGTGTTCGTTCGTTAACAGAGGAAAGCATGGTTGTCAAAACCACCAGCGCCGCAATCAACAAAACTACTCCGGAGAGCGCAAAACCAAAAGCTGAAAACTGATCAATAGTCTGATAGCGAAACATGGCGGCTTGCCTCAGAGCAATAACCCTGCCGTTAGGCAAAGCTGCGGAAAGTCCCGCCACAACTTCTTCAATAGGACAGAAATTGCACCAAGCAGAAACCTCAATCATCGACAATTGACCCGGACGGCCCAAAAGTCCTTGCACAGCGGCTAAGTCGGCATAAATCAAACCATCTTCCTCAGCACCAAGCTCATTTAGGATGCCAAATACAGAAAAAGTACGCTCATTAATGACCAGCGTGTCGCCCACCCTTTTCTCCAGGTGCTGCGCCGCCGAAGAGCCTAAAATCACGCCGTCTTCAGGCACATCCAATAGAGCCAAATCGCCCACCTTGCCTCCGGCCGGCACGCCTGCCTGTTCACGCAGAGAAAACCAAGGCTTCTGGGTAAACTCTTGTTTTGCTTCCACGCCCACAATCAGCGCGTTTTGCCCGTCAGCCTTAACAGCGCCAACCAGCTTAGGAGAAACAATATTAATGTATTCCGCGACTACTGACTGGCGAATCTTAGGCAGGTCAGCCATCGTCAATTCCTGCACATCAAAGATCACATCAGATACTACTGTGTCGCCAAAGCTTAATTCAACCCCTTCGGAACGCGGCACAATCACAGCGTTGGCACCAAACTCGTCAATTCTGTCACCCAACTCCAGACGCATGGCTTGGACTATACTCATGAGAGCGACTACGGTAGCAACCCCCACCACCAGACCTAAAGTCAGAAAGAGCATTTTCATTCTGCGTCGTTTCAGGTTGTTAGCGGCAATCTGCAATAGATTCATCTATTCACCCCCATCCCCTGCGAAACCGTCAGGACATCCGGAAGAGTTGACCGGAAGCATAGCCTATCCGCATCACTCTTCTTCCGCCTTTGTAAATATAAATCTCCTGGTGACAGCCAAAATCCCGAACCCTCGCCTGCACATCAGCTATTTCCGTATCGCCGCTGTTCTCCGCATAGAATTCCAGCCCAATCCGTACCAATTCCTCTTCTGTGAGGCTGGACGCAGCTCCGCTTGCGACACCGCACCCGCCGCAACCACCTGCGCCGGAGCCGGCGCGGGCGTCGATGTAATTGTTAATGCCCATCATCGCTACCAAAGCAATTAGAGTGATTAAAAGGTAATCCTTAAAACTGCCGCCGCCCCTTTTTGCCGTTGTGCCGACTAATTCCTCTTCTTGGTAAATTTCCTTTGTCATAACTATCCGCCTCTCTTTTCTTTCTGTTTTTTAGAGCGCACGAATCCGCCAGTTAAGCACTTCCTGCAAGTCAATAACGACCATCCCGTCTGCTACTCTGCCATTCATATTAACCGGCGGATAAGAGCCGCAGACCACCGCACCCGAAATAAATTGGTGATCCTCAATAGTATAAGTGGTCCGGCATGCATCACACACAAGCGTTTCACCGGCCAAGGAAAAAGTTTGACCGCGGCATGGCTCACACATGCTGCTGCCGACAAATAGCCGTCCGGTAGGAGTAAGATAAGCCATTAGCGGCACTAGCGTCCCCTGGTCATTTTCCGCGCTGAAAGAAACGATGCTGTAACGCTCTAAATCAGCGAGTGGAAACTTGATCTGACCGCCTTCAATCAACGGTTCTATCGCCGTCATGGAAATAAAACGTCCTACATATGAACGCTCCGCCGTCACCGGTTCCCCAAAATATACCACTTCAGCCTGAGTATCATTACCAACAAATTGAGAATAGACAAATCCAAGCGCCAGGAGGATAACCACAATCCCGGCAATCAGCGGCAACTTACTTTTATCCGGCTGAACAAACTGCTCTTTTTTCCCAATCGCTCTCTTCTTAGTCACAAATAGCCCCCCTGAATTTTTTACTTATTTTCTACTAACCATTGTAGTAGATGATTTTATTATACGGCAGCGGCTGAGGAAATACAATAGCTAATTTGCGGTCAATCAACTTTATTTCATCCTTCTATCATCCGCTCCTACTTAACGCTCTCCTCAAGCCCCCTCACCCTAGCCCTCTCCCCCTGAAGGGGGAGAGGGGAGAAAGCCAACAATTCCCCTCTCCCTCTGGGAGAGGCCGTGCTCAATCCCCTCTCCCTCTGGGAGAGGCCGTGCTTAATCCCCTCTCCCTCTGGGAGAGGGTTAGGGTGAGGGCAAAAATGAGAAGGATTACATGCAACGAGGACACATCTCTATCGAAATAACAGCTTAGCAAATCAGACCCAAAAAGAGAATGGTCATGACAAACATGGAGGAATTGAGCATTGAGAACAAATAACCAGGCAACGCAGCTTTTTGCTCATTTCCTGCCAAAAGAGCCGTAACCCGCTGCTCCATCTCACGCTCTCTCCCTGTGAAGTTTGCAAAAAACCCGGGACGGAGCTGTTGCCGGTCAAGCAACAGGCGCCACACTTTAAGCAGTGTAGCCGCATACTGACGCTGACTGCCTAACAATTCCGCAGTCTCCAAATCACAGAGTCTCTCCCGCTCCAACATGTACCTGTCGAGCAAAATAGTACTAAAAGGAGTAAAAATCATCATGTCGCGCAGTAAATGCAGCAACCAGCCAATCAGCATATCTTTGCGCCGGATATGAACCAATTCATGAGTCAAAACTCCCGCCAATTCAGCATCGGTAAGCTGCGGCAAGATAAATGTATTCACTACGACCACCGGACGATAAAATCCAGCCGCAAAAGCGGCAAATCCCCTTTGACCGGTAAAGATCAGCCTCGGCACAGCTATCCGCCACCGGCGGCAGCAGTTTCGGATAATTGACTCTACACGATGCCGCTCTTCTTTAGTAGGCTCCAGAGAAGAAGCCTGCGTCCGCCAAAGATAGATACTGCCGGCCAAAGCTTTCAGCAGACCAACAATTATGAGCAAAACCAAGAGCGGCGCTAAAAAACTAATCGCCGCTTTGCCGATGTTGCAAAGCGCCTCAAAATAAACCCAGAAAAGACCCCCAGGCAGTAATCCTGTCTGGCATCTTTTTTCCAACACAGTATGGTAAAGGGCAAAACCGGCAAAAGGAGCAATAAGTACCATTAAATAGAGGCTCTTGCGCTGTTTTGGATGTTTGATATTAAAAAGTTTAAGCGCAATGCAGAGAGCGGGGAAAATAAAAAAATAGCCAAAGAAAACATAGATAAAGAATGAGTGCAGGTCAGTTGCCCTCATCTGTGCCACCTTCCTTGTGCTCTGCCAATAATCTCTCCAGTTTAGCTATTGTCTCCCGGTCATGGCGACCAACACGGGAAAGAAAATGCGACATGGTCGCCTCCGCAAAATCTTCCAGCAAACTATCTACCACGCTGCCGACTACGTTTACTGTGAATTCATCCCGGCTTAAAGCAGGCTCATAGAAAGCCACATTGCCATTCTTGCGTTTGCGGAGAATCTTTTTATCTGAAAGACGCGCCATAATTGTCATCACAGTGGTATAGGCAATTTCACGTCGAGACGACAGCTCTTCAAAAACATCTCTCACGCAGACCTCACAGCCTTTGCGCCAGATAATATCCATAACTTCGCTCTCCAGGCTGCCGAGCACTTTATTTAGACCATTCTGCCCCGGCTTAAAATCCATAGATTTCACTTCGCCACCTCCTTGTTCCTGTCTCTATTATACTGCTCACATCTACTACAAGCAATAGTTAAATAAGGAAAAAAGACGGTTGCAGAAACTTCGGGCAGAAAATCTCTCCGCTATTTACGGCTGCCTGGTTTAACGGCAGGGATTCCTTCTTTGCAAAGGGGGCAGTCTGCGGCATGATAGGAGACTACATCTAAGCGAATGAGCGAAGAATATGGCACACCAAAATCTGCGCTGCCGCCGCTGCGATCGACAATCGTCCCCACACCCACCACATTGCCGCCCATACTGCCGACCAGTTCCAGCACTTCTTTAACCGAGCCGCCGGTCGTCACCACATCCTCAAGGACGAGCACCCGCTCACCGGGCTGAATCACAAAGCCCCGGCGCAGCGCCATCGTTCCCTCTTTATCCCGCTCGGCAAATAATCCGCGCTTGCCCAAGGCTCGGGCAGTTTCATAGGCTATCACCACCCCGCCAAGAGCCGGACCTATACATAAATCAACATTAGCCGTTTTAAACGCTTCCGCCAAGGCGCCGCATAGTTCCTCCGCATATTGCGGGTGCTGAAAAACACGGGCACACTGCAAATAGGCGTTGCTGTGGCGTCCCGAAGTGAGCAGAAAATGTCCTTCCAACAGCACACCCGTTTCTTGAAAAATCTCCAGTACTCGATTTTTCGTCAACATTTTAACCCTCCAGTTCTAATAACAGCCGCTTGACAGCTTCCAGCGGATGGCTAGCGGCAGTAAGCGGCCGCCCAATCACTAAGTAATCGGCGCCCAGCCGCAAAGCCTCTTTGGGTGTTGCAACTCGGCTCTGATCATTGCCTGCAGCCCAGGCAGGCCTGATACCCGGCGTAACAATCAAAAAATTATTCCCGCAAACTGCGCGAATATACGGAATTTCCCCAGCGGCAGCAACAACACCATCCAAGCCTGCATCAAGGCAAAGCCGAGCAAGAGAGGCAACCTGTTCCTCCAGTGGTCGGGAAACACCGATTTCTTCTCGCATTTCCTCTGACGACATAGATGTAAGCACTGTCACGCCAAGCAGCAAAGGCGCGGCAACACCAAGTTTCTCGGCTCGTTTCTTTGCTGCCGCAGCCGTATCAGCCATCATTTTCTTGCCGCCGGCAGCATGAACGTTGAACATGAAAGCACCCAGACCCACTACAGCTTCCGCAGCGCGGGCAGTCGTATTAGGGATATCATGAAACTTTAAGTCAAGAAATATTTTAATGCCGCTGTCGGCCAGTTTTTTTACCATCGCCGGTCCGCCGTTGTTATAGAGTTGCAAGCCGACTTTAAAGGCGCCTACGTAGCTTCCCAGTGTTGCCGTCAGCGAAAGCGCTTCTTGCTCTGTCTCCACATCCAGCGCCACAATTATTTTTTCCCGCACCCGGATTCAACTCCTGTTTTCTATCATTTCTTTTTTGCCAACCCGACAATTTCCTTAACCGAAGCAAAGCCGTTCTCTTTCAGATAAGCGCTGATTCCTTCCACCGTTTCCGGACAAACAAGCGGATTTGTAAAATTGGCTGCGCCAATGGCCACTGCACTGGCTCCTGCCATGAGAAACTCGATAGCATCCCTGGCGCCGGCAATGCCACCCATACCGATCACCGGAATCTCCACTGCCTCGGTCACCTGCCAAACCATACGCAGCGCCACCGGTTTGATGGCAGGGCCGGACAAACCACCGGTCAGGTTGGCTAGTATCGGTCGCCGCCGCTCGACATCTATCGCCATGCCTAGCAATGTATTGATTAAGGAGAGCGCATCAGCCCCTCCCTCTGCGGCTGCCCGGGCAATCACCGTAACGTCGGTGACATTAGGGGAAAGCTTAATAATTAACGGTTTTTTTGTTGCCCCCCGCAATTCCCGCACCAAAGCGGCGACCACCAACGGATCGGTACCGAACGCCATACCTCCGGCTTTCACATTGGGGCAAGAAATATTGATTTCATAGGCTGCCACCACAGTCAAATCATCGAGCAGCTCGATAACAGCGCGATACTGAGCTGCACTGTGGCCGGACACATTAACGATTACCGGTACAGACCACTGCTGCAGCGCAATAATTTTTTCTCTGGCTGCCGCAGCTCCGGGGTTTTGCAGGCCAATAGCGTTTAACATTCCGCCCGTGGTTTCCGCCAAGCGCGGCGGAGGATTCCCCGCACAAGCTTCTGCTGTAGTTCCCTTGACTACCACAGCGCCCAAACGACGCAAATCGAAATATGGGACATACTCTTCACCGTAGCCAAAGCAACCTGAAGCGGGCATCACCGGATTAGCTAAGGAAACACCGGCAATTTTGACTGTCAAATCCGGTATCAGCAAAAAAACACCTCCCCGGCAGCAAAGACCGGCCCATCAACACAAACTCGCCTATATTTTTCGCTCCCCTTTACAGGCACAACGCAACCAAGACAAGCTCCCACGCCGCAAGCCAACTGCGCCTCCAACGAAACAAAACAACTTCTGTCAAAACAATCTGCCAGGCGAGCTACTTCCCTTAACATGGGCAACGGACCACAGGCGTAAACGGCAGCATCCAAGCCGGCTATAATCGGAGCAGCCAAATCAGTAACCAAGGCACGGCTGCCGGCGGAACCGTCGTCGGTGGCCTCGCTATAATTTGCCGCCAATTCCCTGTATTCTTCCCGCAGGAGCAACTCAGTTTTATTGCGCGCTCCATAAACAAAAGATACCTGTTTGCCGGCTTTTTTTAAAGTGCGCAACAGATAATAGAGCGGCGCGGCACCAATCCCCCCCGCCACCACCACAACCTGCTTTTGGTCGGTAAGAGGGAATCCGTTGCCTAACGGGCCGAGCAAATCCAATGTTTCGCCTGCTTTTTTAGCTGCCAAAAGCGCTGTGCCGCGGCCTGCAGTGCGATAGAGCAAAACAAGCCTGTCCTCTGCAGCGTCATGAATACTGATAGGACGGCGCAAAAATGGGTCATACGTCGCAGAAACCCGCACCTGCACAAACTGACCCGCCAAAGCGTTGATTTCGCCCGCCAGCGTGAGGCGCTGATACCCCGGTGCGACCGTTTCCTGTTTTATTATCTCAAGCATATGCATTTTTGACATCTTCTGCCCTCTGACTAGCCGACACGGCTGTTTTTCATTACAATGCGTCCGCCCACCATGGTAAGCGCAGGCACTCCGTAAACAGACCAACCATGAAACGGGCTATTTTTTCCCTTCGAGAAAAAAGCATGGCGGTCAATTACCCATGACGCAGTCGTGTCAATAATTACCAAGTCAGCGGCTGCGCCCGGCCGAAGCGTTCCGCCCGGTACTCCCAGAATAGCCGCCGGACGAGTAGACATTCTCTCTACAAGTTGCATAAGACTAAGCCGTCCGGTTTTTACCAAGTGAGTATAGAGCAGAGGGAAAGCGGTCTCTAAGCCGACTATTCCAAAAGGTGCAGAATTAAAGTCGCCCGATTTCTCAATTTCCGTGTGCGGCGCATGGTCGGTTGCCACCGCATCAATCGTGCCATCGGCAAGAGCCTTGCAGAGAGCGGCAGTATCCTCGGCGGCACGCAAAGGAGGTTTCATCTTTGCATTTGTATTATAGCCGTCGGCCGCCGCCTCAGTTAAGAGTAAATGATGAGGGGTAACTTCGGCAGTGACTGATACGCCGGCTGCTTTGGCACAGCAAATCATTTCCGCACTTTCTTGGCAGGAAAGATGCATGATATGCAGGCGGCAGCCTGTTTCCTTAGCCAAGATTAAGTCGCGAGCCAACATGACGGTTTCTGCGCTCTTTGTAATCCCCGGCAGACCCAGTTTTGCGGAAACAACTCCTTCATGCAGTTGACCCTTGCCCGCCAGAGAATCATCTTCACAATGCTCAAAAAACGGCACACCTAAGGCTTGGCAGTAAAGCATCGCGTTTCTTGTCAAGAATGCATCTGCCACACCTCGCCCGTCATCTGTAAAAGCGCGGGCACCCGCCCGATGCATCAAGGCAAGCTCCGCCAATTCCTTTCCCGCCGAACCTTTAGTCACCGTGCCGACAGGCCAGACACGCACATGACTTGACTTGGCAGCCAAGGCAAGCATTTCGGAAATCTTCCTGGGGTCGTCCAAAACCGGGTTCGTGTTTGGCATAGCCGTGATACCTGTAAACCCGCCGGCAGCAGCGGCCAGACTTCCTGTTTCAACAGTTTCTTTCGCTTCTCCCCCCGGCTCCCGCAGATGCGTATGCAAATCAATCAAACCAGGAATCACTATTTTATCCGCCGCATCAAGCACCAGGCAGCCTGCCGCAGGTATATCCGCAGCAATCGCGGCAATCTGACCGTTGCTAATCAAAATATCAAAGCGGCCGTTAATATTTTGACTGGGGTCCAGAACCGTTCCCCCTCTGATTAACTGCTCCATTCTTTTCCCCCCGTCATAACTAGTCATCAGCCAAGATCTGGTGCAAAACAGCCATTCTTGCCGCAACGCCATTATTTACCTGTGCTTCAATCCGAGAACGCGGCCATGCGTAGGCGGCGGCAGATAGCTCCACCCCCACGTTAGCCGGTCCGGGATGAAGCAAAATAGCGTGACTTTGCATTAATGACAAGCGTTCCTCGCCCATACCGTAAAACTTGGAGTATTCCGACAGGGAAGAAACAAAACCGCTTTGTTGTCTTTCCCACTGAATTCGCAGCAGATAAACCACATCAGCCTCAGCTACCGCCCGGTCAATATCTGTAACAATTTCCGCTCCCAGTGCCTTCATCTCAGGCGGTACCAATGTGGGAGGGCCTGCCATGCGAACACTAATTCCCAAGGTTCGCATGGCAAATAGATTGGAACGGGCCACCCGGCTGTGACGGATATCCCCCAGAAACAATACATTAAGTCCCGCGAAAGATCTAAATTCTTGAAAAATGGTCAGCAGATCAAGCAGTGCCTGAGTTGGGTGCTCATGCCAGCCGTCACCGGCATTAATCACCGGAATGTGAAGATTTTCTGCCAGAAATGCCGGCAGACCGGATGAAGCATGACGGACAATCAATGCATCTATCGCCATAGCCTGTAAAGTTCTCGCCGTCTCCAGCACGCTTTCACCTTTAATTATGCTGCTTGCGCCAATCTGCAAATCGATCAAATCGGCTCCCAGATTCCTCGCTGCCCGCTCAAATGAAACTTTTGTGCGCGTGCTGGCTTCAAAAAAAAGCGGCGCAATCATCTTGCCGCGCAAAAGAGTGTGGGGCAATAGCCTAGAATTATTATTAACGCTACAATATTTTTCAGCGAGTGAGAGCAAATTGCTCAGCTCTGTACAACTCAAGTTTGCCGTGCTTAAAAGACTTCTGCCTTTCATCAAGACCTCCCTTCCGCAGCAGCGGCAGCAATCAACCGCCTTGCAGCCTCAATGCCCAACACATATAAGGAAGCGGTAGGCAAATAGGTTTGCGACACAGAGTCAAACAAGATATTTGCCGCCGCAGGAAACTCGTCGTCCCCTCTCCAAAGCAGCAGCGCGAGCGGCAAGCGGGGGAATACTGGCAGGACAACAGCCACATCTCCTAAGTCAGTCTGCACACCGCCCAGTGTTTTTGCCGCAGGCAAGAAAGAATCCGGTTGATCGGCAAACGCTTTTGCCAGCGGGAAAATTGCTTCACATTGAAAAGGCACAAAATGATGTGGACCTCCCGGCAAATCAAGAAAAGAGAGCCAGCTTGACCTGCATGGCAGGCCGCTTGCCCCGGCCAGATACTGTAGGGTGAGAATTTGCTCCTCATGACGCAGCTCCGGCCAGACAGAAGGCTGAATTATCCCGCCGGGGTGCGTCACACGGCAAAGCTGCCCCAAGTAAGCTATTTCAATCAGGTTCCCGTCCAAACATACGCCGCCGGCTAATTCGGCCATCAACGCCGGATCTTTTTTGCTAAACTCAAGCAAGGAGTCAAGATAGGCCTTTTCATATTTCATAATTTCCTCCGGGTTAGCTAAAGATTGCCTAATTGTTCGCCATCTTGAGACAGGATTCCTTTTTTTTCCCGGATTTTCTGGAGTCCTCAGCTTAAATTAACGGCATAATAATTTTTCTGCCGGTCTTTCCTTTGCGAAAAAGCGGGTGGAACATCACCTCATGATTGACACGCCAGAGATTATCTTGATAACGCAAAGCCAATTTCATGCAGTGAGCAGAAAACTGTTCATAGCGCAAAAGCGATGCTAACTGATAATAATACTCACGCCCCTCCCGGGTAAGTGCCATGCGCTGCAGGCAGATCATGCCGCCCTTCTTGAGATCTGCCAGAATGCTTTGCAGCTCGAAGCTGTAGACGGCAGATGAACCTTTATAAAATTCATATCGATGACCGGTCCGTTCAGCCGCCGGACAACTGAGAGTGGCCAGAAAAAAAAAGTTATGAATAGTACGGGGACGGCAGAATGTGAAGGTGGACAACAGTTTCAGCAATAAAATATGTTGCAATGTATAGGTATATGTAAAGGAAGAAACAGTCATAATTATCGCCCTCTCTTTAAAGCTCCCCTTTAAGTTTGGGCGCAAAGCAGTTAAATTATGCCGTTACATCACAAATAAAAAAGACGCTTCGCGTTTTCTTTCAACTGACGCGTCTTTTTTATTCCGCTAGGGGCTGCCGCCCCTTCGGCGGGCCTGCCGGCCCTGAGCACCCCGCAAGAGTAAGGGGCACGCCCCTTACAAACCCCAACGCATAGGATCGTAGCTTCCCTGAACGATATAATTTCCTATGCTAAAATAAACCCTTCCGGAGTTTCAGCCGGTTGAGCTTATTTCTGTTTTAGCATTTTTTGCTCAGGATGAAATCTTTCTCGCCTCTCGACTTACTTCTTTCATTCTATACAACTGTTGATCAGCAAGTCTTATCAGTTCGACTTTGCTTTTAGCCGGTTCGGGATAAGTGGAACTGCCCACAGAAACAGTCAAAGCCCCGCCGGCAATCTTTTCAAAACCAGGGAAACGGTGTTTGCTAAGCTGTTCAAGCACACGGGCAGACAACTGCGCCGCCCCCAAAACATCTGTTTGCGGCAGAATAACCGCAAATTCATCTCCGCCATAGCGTACTGCCACATCTGTTTCCCGGACCGAATCACGCAACACTTCGCCAAACTCTCTAAGAAGCATGTCTCCGGCCGGGTGTCCATACAGATCATTATAATCTTTAAAATAATTCAAATCCAGCATCAACAGACTGACATGCCCGCCTTCCCTGTCAACCCGTTTTACTTCTTTATCCAAATACTCGTTAAGATGACGATGGTTATACAAACCTGTTACTTCGTCAAGAATTGCCTGCTGCTGTACTTCCCGGTAAAGCATGGCGTTTTTGATATGCAATGACAACTGGTTCACAAAAGTCTGCAGCAACTCACGCCGCTCAGCTGTAAACTTATACTTTTTCAAGCTGCCCACTATTAACACGCCCAGCTTTTCTCCCTGGTGAATCAGGGGAAGAGCAGCCGCAGAACGATATTTAAGCTGGTTAAGCCAAGCCTTGTCCTCAATCCGCTTATCTGTCTGCGGCTCTTCGATAAAGACTCCTTCGCCGCTTGAGAGAGCAAGACCGGGCAGACAGCGATCTGCCGGATAGGTGTCTGAAACCCCGAAAATAGGCGGCAAATTACTGGCGGCCAGGCGCAGGCTGTTCTCCCCTTCCAAAAGCCAGATATCGGCAAAGTCAAAGCCAAGAGTCTCTCGAATAATATCAAGACTCTGGTTTAATACCTCCTGAGGATTCAAGGAAAAAGCAAAAAGTTCACTTGCCGCAAAAAGAGATTTTAACTGTAAATTCTGTTCCTGTGCATCAGCCGCAGATCGGGAAAATCTGTCTACTAAATTGCCCATAAAAAGCGCTATGGCTGTGGCAGCCAACAGAGCAAACAACCAATGCAGCATAGTAATGTTCATTAATGCGCCGATACTAAACAGATAAAAAATCATTCCCAGCACGGGGATAGTAAAAGCAGCCAACAACTTAATGCCCTTGCCGCCAAAATGATTCATATCTCCCACCTGCCTTCCGCCTTGTACTCTTCTTCACAAAGAAGAGTACCCTTCTCTCATGCAAGTTTTATCAGCAGTCACGTTAATTTTATTATACCAGGATTTGACGATTTTGTCAGCTAAAGCTTGCTGTCATGGTGAGGCTTTCTTTTTACCATATTTACAGCTTTTGTGACTGCGGCGACTACGTCCACATAACGCTGAATTTCCAGGATATCAGCTTTGGAAAATGTCTCGCCGCGCTGCGTGACTACATAGCGCGGCGGCAATTGATTAAGAGAAAGCGCGGCAATATCCAGTCGGCACTGCTCACAGGCACAATACTCGGCTCCCTGCTCTTTTAATACTTCATCCAGTCGTTGCCAGACTAACTTCTCCGTTAGATTGCGCAGCTCCATCTCCGGCACCCCTTTTTTCTTTTTCTCTTGCTACTATTCCAGCTAAGCGCTGTTTTTCCTGCCGGTGTGCCGCTAATCATTGGCAAAAGAAAATGGGAAGAGCGTTTGGATGGTGAGGGACGCTCTTACATCCCTACTGCTGCGTATGAACGCCGTGTAATTTTTTGCACAAAAACATAGCACAGGACTCGCTCTCCATTACTTGACAAAGCTGCTCGAGCGCGTGCGCTTCCAGCTTGCGGGCGGAGCGCAAGCGAGTACGGACTGTGCGCGCGGCTTGAATAACAGCAATTTGTTGCCCTCCTTCCAAATGAAGCGTGCAAAGTCCGGGTGTCACAGCCACTTGCAGCACGGAGCGCAAGCGAAAATAACCATATGCCGGGTCACCTTTTATCAGAGGAGTTTTTACTTTTATAGGCACATAAACAAGAAATGGCTCAAAAACCAAAGGAATTAAATTTTTCTGCCCCACCAGCGGCGCATATTTTTGGCGCGCTTCCTGCACATTTACTGTAAAAACACGGGCCATGCGGCGAATATATGAATGCAGACTTACGCCCTGCCAACCAACGGTGCCGTCACGAAAATATATTTCCAACCCTTGGCCCGATCCGTCTGCATAACTTGGCACAAAGGCAGCAACCTGCAAAACATCTTTTAACAGCAAAAAAACACCTCCTTAGCTGCTATGTAAGGAGGATTTTTGTATTATACGCTCTTGATTACTCGTTTGTGCCGCAAAAGTCAATCATACTCACTTTTTAGATAATCCAACATATTTCTATGTCCTTTTTCGTCTATCTGTAGAATCTCGTTGATTTTCTGGTACTTATCAGAAATGCTTGTCACAGACACTCCATACTCCTCAGCAAGCTCCTTCTGGGTAATATTCAAAAAATGGAAGCGCGCCAAACTGTATTCCAAAGCAGCCGCCCATGTAGCTGTTTTTACAATACGGGGAGTCTGCGGGTAAACAGTATTGATAAAATCGGACCAGATAGCTTGCACATCAACAAAAAAACCCTCTGCGTAACAATCACTTCTCCGCATATTTTTCATTGTGCAATCCAGCACTTGCTGCCACTCTTTGCGCCAAGCAGGTTTTTCGTTTTGATAATTCTCCAGATCCAGTTCTTGCCGCTCACCGTTAACAAAAATCTGCACTTTATTGCAGCCTTCCATGCCCTTTAACTCAAGCAAAGCCAATTGACGAAAACGTTCCTTGATCCACGGGTTTTTAACAAACTCCCGCAATGTCTGCTCTGCTCCCAGTCCGTTCATGGCTCCGTAAAAACGGATAATATCCTCTTTAAACTGGTCTGAACCATGGTATAGACGATTACTTAGCGCTCTGCGAAAGCCTTGACTGCTGCTGTATAATCTGTTTAATTCCTCCGCCCTTCCTGCTTGCAAAACTTTCTCCAGCGCCAGATCACGCTCGGAATAGGCCGGAAAACCGGTAAAAGCAAAATCCTCATCAATGCTTGTCAACAGCTCTATGGCCTCTGCGGACATCTCCCCCTCAGGCTCCTCCTGCAAGTAGCGCATTAAATACTCCCTTGATTTATCCAAATCTTCCAGCATTCCGTAATTAATGGCCAGCAGAAAATAACAGTCCGCCATCATACCATCAAGCTCGCTGACAATATGCAGAAAAATCTTGTTTGCCTCTTTAAGACGGCCTAGTTTACTTAGAACACAGGCAAGATTGTAATGGGTAAATGGATTCTTTGGCTCAACGCTCACCGCTTTTCGAAAAAAACGTAAAGCTTTGTCAGAGCGATTTTTTTGGTAATAGAACATGCCTTTTTGCAGATAAAACCTGGCGTCCTGCTCAAAGGGTACCACATTAGCCACCTTTTTCCCGCTTGCCGCAGTTTTACTCTTAGCTTCTTTCATGTTCTTCACCACCTTATTATGACTATATAACACTTATTACATTATTCAGCAACTCCGGTAAATTTCCTTTTTTGAAACAGTTTTTCTTTTTGCATTTTCATTTCTTGTTTCCGACAAGCAAGCAAGGCGCTGTCATTCCTTTTTGCTAAAGCTTGATTTGCGCTGAGCGACATAGGCCGCAGCCGCAGCCCGATTAGCCAGATTCAGTTTGGCAAATATCTTGGAAACATAATTGCGCACAGTTTTTTCCGCCAAAAAGAGCTGGCCGGCAATCTGCTGATTAGTATGCCCTTCTGCGATGCGTTGCAATATTTTTCTTTCAGTTTCAGTCAGCTTTGCCTCATTTTCTTTTTCCGCGGCGACTGCTTTCATCCGGCTAAGTGCTCTTGCGGCAATACCGGGATCAAGCAATGATTCACCCCGCGCCACACGTTCGATAGCATCAAGCAGCTTGTCGTTTCCTACCTGTTTTAGCAGATAACCGGAGGCACCCGCCATGATGGAAGCATAGACGGCTTCATCATCAGCATAAGAAGTAAGCATAATAACCTTAATCTCAGGAAACTCTGCTCTGATTTCCCGGCATGCTTCAATGCCGCTCATTCCCGGCAAACGAATATCCATAATAACTACAGACGGCTTTTCCCGCCGGGCTAACTCCACCGCCTCTTCCCCGCTTTCAGCCTCTCCTACCACAGTAAAATTATCATACAGTTCAAGCAAAGTTTTTAGACCCATCCTTACGACTGCATGGTCATCAACAACCAAGACTCTAATCACGCTATTTACCCCCTTTCTGCTCTCCCGGGACATCTGCCTCGAAATATTTAGGGTCTTCTACGAAGACGGATTGCAAATAACTGACTTTACTGTATGGGAATGTAAACTCAAAATGTGTGCCTTGGCGTGGTGCAGAATAAAACATACTTTTCCCCTGCAAAATCATCACGCGGTGGAAAATATTTTCCAGCCCACGTTTGCCACCCGGATGTTCCATATTTTTCACTTTATCCGGTTCAAAACCTATGCCGTCATCACTGACATGAACAATTAACTCTTGTTCACCAAATATTGCCTTAATCCGCACTTTAGAGGCGCGAGAATGCTTCGCGGCGTTCGAGAGCAATTCCCGCATAATTTGCAAAATATGATTTACTTGCAAGACATTAAGTACGCCCCCTTGTTTCCCCTGAACAGAAAACTCGACATCCATCATCGCATTTTCTCTGAATTCGCTCACCATCTGCGTCATTGCTTCCTTTAATGAAACGCACTTATATTCATCAAACTGAAGTTCTTCAATATAGGCGCGGATATCTTGGATAATCTGGTTCAATTCTTTCTTGGCCATCTCCATTTGCTTGTCGGCTTCAGCAATTTTCTTCTCCCGTAAAATTGAAAACTGTTGCAATTTTAAACCGACGCCGTAAATAGACTGAATAATCCCATCATGCAGTTCTCTCGCAATCCGATCCCGCTCTTCTGCCAACACTTGCCTCCTAAGAGCCTCCTCTAAACGATGTTCTCTCTCCAGCTCAAAAACACTCACAATTTTTATCACAAAATAAGTCATAAAAACCAAATGAATGGAGCGGAAAAAAATTATCGGCAAACCGACCGCATTAAAAAAAGTTTCGACGTTTAAAATACGTGCCGGCCACAATACCGGCTGATTTGCAATCATCCCCACCAAAAAAACACCGACAAAAAACATGTACGCCAGTCCCTTGATATTTTTAACCAGCGCTGGGACTTTATACCTTTCAACTTCCTTCACATGAAGCATTAACCCATAGCCGGACAAAAACATGCCCGGCAAGGCGAAAACATAACGGGAAAGATTATCCATCAGTGCAATATACAATCCCTCTTTGCTGAAAAGAAGAAAAATGATTGCCGATAGCGTCCAGGCAACACTCATTGACAATCCTCCCCAGTAGAGCGCCTTGATGGGGTAGATTTCAAGCACAAGACGGATACCCAGCCAAAAAATCATCATAAAAGCAAAGGCAATTAAACCAAGCGAGAGACTACGCAACGCAAATAATGCCTGCTCAGCTAAATACGGTTCTCTAAGCTGCAGAATAATAAGCACAAGAATATACAAACCAAAAGAGATAGCATATAAAGCCAATAACCACAGCCACTTGGCGATTTTCAGTTCACTGCCGCGATTTAATTTCATGAAAATGGCAAAACCCATAAAAAAAAACAGGTTTGTATAAATGATCCTCAGCAAAACAAGATTCTCTGCAAAAAAAGTACTGATCATCACTAATCATCCTTTTGCACATTTTATCTGCCAACATAATTCCTCACTTAAACAATAAATTCCTGCTGCCGTTTAAATGCACTTTATCCCATTGATTTTGTAGGGGCGGGTTTTAAACCCGCCCGAAAGGGATGCCACCCCAGCAACCACTCATTACATCGGAAACTATCTAATTTCCTGCTACAAAAATTCCCCTCCCTTGGAGGGGTGCCCGCAAGGGCGGGGTGGTCGCGTGGACAAGTGGGACAAATCACCTGTCCCCCTGCCACCCAAAAACGTGCGAGCGAAGCAGTTGGGTGAGTATGCAAAGCTACGCGCTCATTCTGTTAGAAAGGGCGGGTTTCAAACCCGCCCCTACGGGTAATCCCCATAAGCACAGTGAAGGGCAACACCAACCTACCCTGAAAATTATTACTACTCACCCTGCCCTCACCCTAACCCTCTCCCTGAGGGAGAGGGGATCTATGTCCAAAACCAGAGGGAGAGGGGATCTGTGTCCAAAAAAACGCTCCGTTTTGATATAATTTTCTGGCTGTGATAAAAGTGAGAGCCTGATTTTCATCAGGCCCTTCACAAAAAGTTTAATCAAATTTGGGGCGCGGCAGAAGTCCGGCTCTCTCCGTAATTTCAGGGACAATTTCTTCCCAGGCCACAGCCATAATGTGTACCCCGGCCACTCCTTCCACAGTTTTGAGATGCTTAATCATCTCAACGCAGAGCTTAACCCCTTCCTCTTTCTTGTTTTCGGCAGCTTTAATCCTGTCAATGATTTCATCAGGGACAATCATGCCTGAAACATTATTTTTCATATAACGTGCGGCCCCCAAAGACTTGATGGGAATGACGCCGGCCATGATCGGTACTTTTTTGTGAATGCCAAGCTGACGCACTTTCTCCATCCAAAGCTCAAAGCGATCCATATCAAAAATCGCCTGCGTCTGAATAAAGTCGGCACCTGCTTCCACTTTTTTTGCCAAACGATAAGCGCGATACTCAAACGGATCGGCAAAGGGATTCTCCACCGCGCCAATAAAGAGATCGATTGGAGCCTCGAGTTTTTCGCCGCCAATAAAAAGCTGCTCGTCACGCATCCTCCGCAATGACTGAATCAAGTTCATGGAATCCAGATCATTAACATTCTTGGCGCTGGGTTCGTTGCCAAAGTTGGCATGGTCTCCCTGCAGACAGAGGACATTCTTCATGCCAAGCGCCACCGCGCCTAAGACATCAGACTGGATGGCGATACGATTGCGATCGCGGCAGGTAATCTGGATTACGGGATCCAGTCCTTCTTCAATCAGGATTCTGCCGCAGGCAATGCTTGATGTGCGGACGATAGCCGTCTGATTATCTGTTAAGTTAACGGCGTCCACACATTCTTTCAGTAAATGGGCGTGATGCTCAATCTTCTTCCGTTCGGCGCTTTTGGGAGGACCAAGTTCTCCGGTAACGGCAAACGCTCCGCTGGCAAACACTCTTTGCAAATTGCTCATACTCATTACAGCTTCACATCCTCCCTGACCATTTTTCTCGGTCCACCGGAATGGGACGTTGCCCAATCTTTAGGAGGTTTAACTTCCGAAAGAGCAGACAATTTATCAAACTTCATCATCCGTTCCACAATCAGATGCCAGCCGCATTCCGTTTCCTTACTGACCTCACACTTGCCATCCTGAGAACCGCCGCAAGGACCGTTAAGCATACTTTTGGAACAGCGCGCTATGGGGCAAATCCCCACCGTTTCTTCCAGAACACAGTTGCCGCAGCCCAGACAGTTTTCTACCCAAACTCCCTGCCGGAGGGGCAAGCCCATAAAAGTAGTGTTCACACCGGGGAGCGTCTGCACTTCGGCATAATGCATGTTCATAGTCTGAATCCCCACCCCGCAGGCCAAAGATACGACTACGTCAGCTTCTTCCACCAGCTTGCGAACCGATTCCAGATATTCAAATTCACACTGGCGTTCAACCGTCTGGGTTTTCACAACGAGCGTTTTCCCGGCTTTTTTACGGGCGATTGCCATGGCGGCAGCAGTTTCTTTAACTTCCTTGTCGCCGCCCGCCATACAGACGGTGACACATTCGCCGCAACCAAGGACAAGCACCTTCTCAAATGGCGCTACTGCTTTAATAATTTCAGATAAAGGTTTACGTTCAGCCACAATCATTATTCTGCACCCCCCTGACCATTGAGCAAGGAATCAACCTTAGTCAGAAACCTTTCAGCAACCGGAGCAAAGTCCCTAACTTCGGCGGGTGTAAGACTCAGATATTCAATGCGCTCTTTTTCCAGCCCAAGCTCTGCCAAGATTTCCTGAGCACGGCCGGCCCGTTTGGCTGCCCATTTGGCCGCATCAAGATAAGTGCATTCTTCCTCCTGCTCGCAGCCGGCCAGAAAAACGCCTTCCGCACCAAGCGCAAAAGCCTCCAGAATGTTTTGCACCTCCACTTTCGCCACACAAGGAACACGAACGACTGCCAAGTTTTGCGGTTTGCCGTTACTGAGATACTTTTGGAAATTACGCTCCGCAAAAGCGCCGTAGCTGCAGCAAAAGACAACTGTGGCCGGATTGCCGTTGCTTTTGGCTTGTTTTAAGGCATCATCCAACTGCTCGAGCGCGTGCTCGACATAGTTATTCCGGAAGCGAATTGCCCGCGCAGGGCAAATGCCAACGCAAAGACCGCAAGCCTGACACTCTTCGTTGCGAATAGTGAAAATTCCGTCTTCATTAATCGTAGGCACGCCGTAAGGGCAGGTGCGCAAGCAGGTCAGGCAAACGGCACAAATTTGCTCGATACATTCCGCCCCGGCTGCGCAGTCCATACAGCGGCGGCTTTCACAAAGCGCTTGCCGCTCATCATAGCCAATCTCCACATGTTCGTTATGCTGCGCACGAGTGTGTTCGTCAAGGAACGGCACAGCAAGCCGCGGGCTGCGCTTCACCTTTTCTGCCGTAGCGGCAGAAAGCATGCCAAGCACATCATAACGGTCAGCCAAATTAGCGTCAAAGGGTAATTTATCTAAGAAGTATTGTACGGCCAGAGCCGCTTTTTGACCGCTGGACATTGCTTTCACCGCAGAGCCTGGCCCGAAAACCAACTCACCGCAGGCAAACACACCGGGTCTTGTGGTCTGCATCGTACGCAGATCATATTTTAAAATACCTCGCTCAGTCAACTCAATCCCGGATTCTGTCAGGTAAGACAAGTTATCATTGCCTTGCCCAATAGCGAAAATTACAGTGTTAACCGGAATGATGTTTAAATTAGTACCAAAGCGGGGATTAAAACGTTTCTGTTCATCAAAGACGGAGAGGACTTCCTGCACTTCCATCCCTTCAATATTGCCGGCCTCGTCAATCATAATCCGTTTCGGTCCCCAGGCAGGAAACATCTCCACTCCCTCTTCCAGAGCTTCAGCTATTTCCCACTTAAAGGCAGGCATAGTGCCGGCGCACTCAAGACATGCCAGTTTAACACTTTCGGCACCGCAGCGTATGGCTTGACGAGCCACGTCCATAGCTACGTTACCGCCACCGATGACAAGAATTTTTCTCCCCGGAGCAAATTTAAAGTTATGGTACTTGGCGCTATTTAAAAACGGCAGCGCCAAAAGCACATCTTTGGCATCGGAGCCGGGAATGGGAATGCTTCGGCTGGTGGGCAGACCCAATGCCAACACTACAGCTTGATACTCCGAGGCTAAGGCGTCGATGGAAATATCTTTGCCAAGTTCCACCCCTGTCTTAATTTCGACGCCCAAAGCAGCGACACGAGAGACGTCTTTGCGCATGGAATCCATGGGCAGCCGATAATGGGGAATAAAGTTAGTGATCGCACCGCCCGCTTCGGCGGAGCGCTCGAAAATGGTTACCGCCACACCCGCTTCCGCCAGTGCCCGGGCTGCGGCTAAACCGGCGGGACCGCCGCCTACTACGGCGACTCTTTCAGGACGGGTCACTGCCGCTTTTTCAACTTCCGGCCAATTTCCGTTTTCCAGCGCAAATCGCTTAAGAGCGCGGATGGAAACAGCTTCATCCACATCTTTGCGCCGGCATTCCGTTTCGCACGGATGAGCACAAATCATGCCGCAGACGGACGCCAACGGATTAGGCGCTGTAATAGCCGCCACCGCCTTGTCATAGTCGCCGACAGAAATCTGTCGAACGTACTCCTGAACGTCCGTATGGACCGGGCAGCCACCCTGACAGGGCGGATACTGGGTCACAGCGGAAGACTCATTGTAAACAATTTTACTCAACAGATCTTCCTCCCTTACGGTAGTATTGCTTCTATTTCTGTTGCTTCCGGTAAAGCTCAACATAGCTGTCACAATAAATATCTAAGTTCATAATAATTCTGGCGGTGGCAATGGCTTCTATCAGTTCAGGGTCGCAGGCGTCTGCCACTGCTGCGTCTAGGCCGTTTGCCACTCCCATGGCAGCAAAAATGCGGTTGATTAATTCTCGTTTTTTCGTTCCCTGCGAGATGTTGGAAAGTCCCACCACAGTGCGAGGTGCAGGGTCGGCAAGCAGTTTGACCTGACGCAATGTCTGCATTACTTCGGGGCCATGGTCCTGACCTACGTTGCAGGGCAATACCAGCGGGTCTATATACAGATCCTCCATGGGAATTCCATAAGAGTCGGCGGCAGCCACTAATTCCATAGCCAGCGCCACGCGGGTATCGGCATCTTTGGGAATGCCCTGCTCATTCATGGCCAGACCGATTACGGCAGCGTTATATTTGAGAGCCATGGTAAAAACGCGCTCCATTTTAGGCCACTCGGCGGGTACGGAATTAATCATAGCGGGATGCTTGCAAATCTCCAAGCCGGCTTCGATAGCGTCATAGTTGGTGGAGTCCAAAGCTAAAGGCAGATTGCTGACTTCTTGGGTTTTTTCCACCAGCCAGCGCATTGTCTTTACTTGGTCTTTAGCGGCGGGACCCGTATTAAGATCAAGATAACGGGCACCGCCCGCTTCCTGTTTTATAGCCCACTCTTGAATGGGCCGCGGGTCTCCGTCCCGGATGGCTTGGGCGATATCCTTGAACATACCGTTAATTCTCTCGCCGATTATAAACATCTTTAACCTCCTTTTTGCCTTTTTTCAAATGAAGCTCCCGAAAGAGTTAATTTTCAAGCTCGGATTTTTGCATCAGTTCAGCAATATTTTCTTTTACTAAAGCAGCAGCCTTCGGATGACGCATGACAAGAATATTCATTCCTCCTTGCAGGAGCGCTGTCGCTGTAGTGGTTTCCCAGAGAATGCCGCGCGTTTCCTGCTGTCCCCAGCCGGGAAAATCCTCAATGGAGGAGTTCGCTTCTTTGATTTTCCACACTTCGTAGCCTACGTTGCCAATCATCGGCATCGCCAGCATACTGTCGCCCTGCAATGCTCCGTTGCGGGCACGCTCCATGATCGAGTAGCCGTACTCCAAGCCATACCCGACTGCAGCAATGGTGGGGTCGATAACTATTCGGTTAGCCGGCAGATTCATTTCTGTAATCAGAATGTTGAGTTGCTTGCAGATATTGATGTCAATCGGAGATTGAGCAATAATATTATGCTTATGAACCATGCAGGCAGCAGTCAGCGATTTATAATTTTCTTGTTCCGCAACCCCAATCAACAAATTCTCACCGGCAGCCGCTTCGGCTACAGCAGGTAACACTTTGTTATCCTTCTCCGCTTTGCCGCAGCCAAAAACGACCAGCGGACACTCTACGGCAGCCAACACATTCCGAACCACCTTGGCACAATCCTCAGGAGAGGCATCTTTGCCGTCGGGATCGGCTCCTTCCAGATGGAGCACAATCAGGTCGGCGGCAAATTCGTCCACACATTTTTTAGCCCAAGCGGCAGGGTCTGCGAAAACGTCTCCGTAATAAGCGGAAAAACAGGCGTGCCAATCTGTGGGAGCCACATCTCTTACCTCTAAGGCTACCACCGGCCGGTTTGGAATTTCGCCCTCAAAATGCAGAAAAGGTAAGGCACTCTCACCGCCTACTGTAATGGTGTGCCCGCGGGTGCCACCCTGTGATTTTGTAGCTCCTAAGATAACTTCGCCAACCTTGCTCCTGTATTTTTCTTTTACTGCTCTGAAGGTCATCAGTCTGCCTCCCTTCTTCTTGTATCATTTCTGTTTGTTTACCGAGGGGAAAAGAGTCATATCTGTATGCGGCAAAAAAAGTGCCGCCATAAATTCATCCATAAAATCGTTGCCGGCAGACAATTCCAGGTAAGTAATCTTTTTGCCCAGCTCTTGCGCTTCATGGAAAGCCTCTTGGGAAAGCAGAGCCAGCCGCGCGCCTTTCACTGAGGAGTTACCGATAAAGCTGTATTTTTCCGCCGGTAAATCAGGAAGGAGACCGATCACAATAGCATCGCGGATGTTGAGGTAGTTGCCAAAGCCGCCTGCGATAAGCACTCTGTCTATACTCTCTTCGCCAAGCTGAACTGCTTTCAACATGCTGCGAATCCCGGCATAGACGGCTCCTTTAGCCCGCAACAAATTCTTAACGTCATTTTCCGTGACAACAATATCCTTGCCGCATTCCGCCGCTTCGCTAAAGACGAGCACAAACTCCCAACCGTCATCTCCTTGCCGCATTCTCGGGGTAACAATATCTGCCTGCATCTTGCCCGCCCGGTCAATGATCCCGGCTTCACGAAATTGAGCCAAACAGTCAATGAGACCTGAACCACAAATTCCCACCGCCTTTAACCCGCCTATCGTGGAAACAGTAACATCATAGCTGGTCCGGTCAATAACTACCCTTTCAATCGCTCCTTGCATCGCGCGCATCCCAAAGGTAATGCCTCCCCCTTCAAAAGCGGGACCGGCAGAACAGGCGGATGATACTAACCAATCTCGATTGCCAAGCACCATTTCGCCGTTTGTCCCAATATCAATAAACAGGACAACTTCCTCAGCTTTAGCCATCTTAGTCACCAAAGTCCCGGCGACGATATCACCGCCTACATAAGAAGCGACCGAGGGGAAGCAAACAACGTAAGCACCGGGGCTAATCTGCAACCCTAATTCCTGCGCCCGAACGGGCGGTGGAGCTGTGGCCAGAGGGATATAGGGTTCCAGCCGCAGATATTTTGGACTCAAACGCAAAAAGAGGTGGGTCATAGTGGTATTGCCGGCCACCACCGCCAACTGCACATCATAACTATTTACCTGATGCTGAGCAAGCAACTCGACGACAAGCTGGTTGACGGTGTCAAGCACAGCTTTGTGCAGATCATCCAAGCCGTTTGGCTTTTCACTGGCGTGAATCATTCGGCTGATAACATCATCACCGAAGCGGGCTTGTTTGTTATAAGACCCTTTTTTTCCTATGCTTTGACCTGTATCTAAATCGACAAGATATACTACTACAGTTGTAGTGCCAATATCGACCGCCAAGCCAAAGAATTTGCCGTCGTCATGGCCTGCTTCCACCTGCACCACATCGGCACAACCGTTTAACTCTGCCACCGTCACCGTCACACGCCAGTCTTTGGCTCGCAGATTTTCCGGCAGTAAGCGTAAAACAGGCAGACTAATATTAACAGCCTGGCAATTTAACCGATTCCGTAACGCCAACTGCAAACGCGTCCAATCAGAGGCGTTTTCCGTCAAAGTAGGCTCAGGCAAACTTAGCTTAATTTTGCGGCAGAGAGGATTTAAGGGATATTCCGCTGCCAAAGACTCTTCTTCTTCGAGTAAAATATTTTTCTTATCAAGGAGCACTTGATGCTGTTCGAGGCGGGAATCTCTTGGGATATCGACCACAATATTGCCGTCTGCCAACGTTTTGCAGGCAAGTACCAACCCGGCTTGTTTCGCTCTTTTAGAGATATTACCGGTACTCTCAGCTTTAACGCGGCCATCCTTAACTTTTACCAGACAGCGGCCGCAGGTGCCTTCACCACCGCAAGTAGTTTTTAGCTCTACACCGGCCAGTGAAGCCGCACGCAACAATGAGGTGCCGGGCTCTACGTGAGCCACTAAGTTGTCGGGAAAGAAAAAGACGGTTACTTTATCCATTGGCGCCACCTTTTCTCCGGTCTCTCGGGGACAGGCTCCTATTTGGCAAATTTTTCTTTTGCAAACTTGCTGATTCCGGAAGCTTCACGCGGGCCGACTAAAACTTTCCAACCGCTTGCTTCTTCTGTGCTGCCTGAAAGCACCGCAACATAGCCGGGCAAGACAAGTGTCTTATGCTTAACTTTTGCCTCCATCTCATTTTCCTTTAAGGCCTTGTTGATAGAATCACCCGTCAGCTTACCGGCAGCCCAACCGGTAAGGACGGAAACACCGCCGGTATCAACCGGCAAAATATAAGCCGGTATTTTGCTTGCTTCCACTTCACTTTCAACAATATAGTAAGTGAGAGAAAAATTGGTAGTGATATAAACCGGAGAATCGGGAGTCACATCGCCTATTGCCACCGCTTTTGCTTCCACCTGAATCGGTTTTTGCGGGTCGGTAAAAAGATTCTGCCGCCAAGAGAGCAGCGGTAACAGTTCCGCTTTTTCACCGGCACGCAAAACGATTAATCCGGCATACTTAGTAAGATAGACAACAGCCTGTGTTATTTCTGCCAGAGAGTCCTCTTTGGCAGTAAAGGTCATCGCAGGGTAAGCAAAGGGACGAAAACGTTTCCGTACGGCCAAACGCCGCATCTGAGTCAGGTCGGCCAACACTTGGGCTGTTTCCCGGTTGCCGCTATCCAAAACCAGCTCCTTATGACCCAGCTTAGTAATTTTTTCTACCAATTCTGAGAGATCCGCCAATCCTTTGCCTTTGACAGCCAGCGGACAGGCAAGCTCTCGGGCAAGCGAGGTCATCTCCTCATAGTTCTCATTCGTAGCCGCGTAGAGAAGAGGTTTCTTGTCAGCCACGGCAGCAGCAGCCGCCGACATCACATCTGTGTTTTCGCAGATTAACAAGAAAGGTTTGCTTGTATTTGCAGCCACTGTTTGAGCGGCAGCTTTAAACTTGGCGGCATCCCCGGAAACACATTCTAAAGCTACCAGATCAGTAACATAATGCATCCCCACACGGTCAAACTCCAGTTGATTAAAAGAAGCCAAACAGGCAGCCACATCTTCTGTGTCTTTTATGATTACCGCTATGGCGGTAGGATGATAGAATCGCTTGTCGTGACGAAACAACTCTGTTTCTTCACCCATTTCCACAGTATAATCACCGGTACCCACTTTAACCAGCTTTATCGGCGGTGCGGCAGCCGCCCCCAACACTTCTTTCGCTTCTTCGGAAACGTGAGGACACTTATCGAGAGAAGTTTTGCCCGCAGACAGTGCCATGGCAAAAGCTAAGCAGGTGGGGAAGCCACAGTCACCGGTGTTAGTTTTAGGCAGCTGTTTAAAAATCTCAAGACCGGTTAACCCCATGATTCGGACTCCTTTCACTAACTTTGAGTTTAGCAAAAAATGACAACCCAGACATTTCTTACGCAAAAAAAAGAGACGGGCGGACTTAACCCCGACCCGGCCTCTCTGTTACAGCAACGGATCCATGGTCAAAGCCGGATGCCCTTTTTCTTCCAGGAAAGGCAGAATTTCTTCCCCCGTAGTACCCACAGTTTCATCGGCTATCTTATCAACAAAGTCAGCGCCTAAGCCTTCTTCTTCGGCACGCTGGCGCAGGTCGTCCCCTAAGAAAGCTTTTAACTCTTTAGGCATCCAAACGATACGGGCCAAACCACCGTCAGCTTTGAGAAATTTTTTGGACAAGAGGTAGGAGCGCCCAATCCCCAAAAACCCGGGTGCCTGTACGCCGCCGCCCACGGAGCCTGCCAAGGTGGAGAAAGTCATGCCACAAGGGGTAGCTCCGGAATGCTCGCGAGTTGTTACCATCAATCCGTTTGCCTCAGGCACAATCGCAAGAATAGCCTCGAAGCAGCCGCACGATGTCATCGGCTGATCCATCAGCGTGTAGAGATTGACTTCTTCCACGCTTCGATTGGAGTTGTTATAAACATATTCGTTTACTGACTCCCACATCCCTTTTTCAGCATCAATCAGACCCTCTTTCTTAATCGGACGGTTCGGACCGTTAGGGTCAATTTCATAGGAAGCTTTAGCATCAAGCCAACTTACGGCACCGCAAAGACCTACTCTTTCAGGAGCGACTACGCAAATATGATTCGGGGCAAAGGACTGGCAAAGAATACAGGAATAAAGCTCATCGACCGCCTCATCGGTAAGGCCGCGGAGACGCTTATCACGTTCTGCGTAGCGGGCGCGGGCAATTTTAATGTTCTCCTCCACCTGTTCCCTATCGGTAATCAAAGTAACTTCCACGCGGTCAACAATGGCGGGGAATTCATCTTTAAATTTAGCAATCAGTATTTCACCATAATGCTTCAGGCGGAAACCCTTAGCGATAGCATCTTTAGAAACACGCAACCAGCAAATATCACGCTGGGCAACGTGCCATAGCCCTTCGCCATAGTTAATGAAATAGTGAATCCGTCGCTCCAGCACACCTTCAAAATCTACCTGCATCTTCCTGCCATAGATTTTAACCATGATCCCTAAGGGCAACCTGGCGCCTTCTTCAACTTCATCAAAATCGGGCCCGATTACAGTTATCTTACCGTCAACAATTTCATCTTCAGACACCATTTGCACAAGCTCAAAAGCAGTAGTCCTGCCGCCGCCCATTTCCACATACATATCGCCTTTGCGAATAGTCTCGCCCTCGAAGGCGGGACCGATAGTGATGGGCACAGGAATTTCGAGGATTTTTAATTTAATACCCCGCAACTCCAGGCTGTATTTAACAAGCGTATCATAATCAGTGTGGGAAACGTACCAATCAGGAATTTCTTCTTCCAGTTTTGTATCGCAAATGACAGGAAACCCCAGGAAGATGGCAGCAAAGTGGGCTGCAACCTGCACATCATCAATTTCTCCCAAATGCAGCACAAAAGCCCGGACACGACGACGCTGATAGTCACGATGCTCTTCGCGCAAACCTGGGGCAATACCACCAAAAGACATCCCGGCACGCAAGGCATAATTCACAGCATGAATAACTTGAGTAAAATTCCCCAGAGGAAAAGCAATATAATCCACGCCAAGCTTCATATTTTGTTCCAGCAACTGCTCGATGACTTCGTTAACCAAAAAAATCATCATCCCTTTTGCCTGCAGTTCCTGTACTATTTTTGCGGCAGCTTCACTCGATTTAGCTTTACCAATAATAATGGCCTGTCCGGGAATAGTCCAATCAACAAGTTGAATCCCGAATTTACGCAGAATTGGATCGGGCAAATAGCCGGTCCACGGGGCGACATGGGGCTGTGCTCCGTTAATATAGCGGAGCACCTCGATAATTTCTGCGGCATAGGCGGTAGCCTCACCGGCAAGACGGGCATTTTCAAAAGTCAAACTTTCTTTAATCTGATGGCGCATCTTGTTGAGAATAGGCGGCAGTTCACCAAGTTTAGTCACTTTAACGCCGGAAAGCGAACTGATAACCGGCAGATAGTAAGCAGTATCCGGATAAGCAACCGGCTGATTCGGACCATACTTACGAATTGCCTTGCTCAACAGAATCTCAGCATAACCGGTAGCAATAATCGCACCGTTATACACACGCTGGAGCAGCTTTTTCGGGGCTTTCGACTGGTCAGTTATCGCCCCTGCGTAAATTTCATCAAAGGCTGTCATCGACATGCTCTTTCCTCCCAGACAAGCAATTTTTTTGCTTATTTTTCCTCCAAGATGCTATCTACAAGAGCGTCTATCCCGGGCATCACACCGGAGCCTGCCAACAAACCGCTTTCTTCTTCAACAGCATTTTCCAAGACACCTTCATCAAAAGGAATCATTCCTAAGAGTTCCTCTTCAGTAAACTGTGAGCGGACAAACTCTCTCTCTCGGTCATTTCTGACTTTATTGACTAAGACTTTAATCTTGCGGATCTTTAATTCACTCGCCAGTTTCTGAACAACCTTGGCCGTAGCCACAGATACACGAGTCGGTTCGGTCACAATAATAATCAGGTCTACTCCGCGTGCCGTCCCCCGGGTAAGATGCTCAATCCCGGCGCTCATATCCAAAACTACCATGTCACTTTTGTCTAACAACAGGCTGGCCAGGACTGCGTACAGAAAGGAATTTTCTTTGCAGTAACAGGCTGTGCCGCCCTGCTTAATAGCACCCATGCGCAAAAACCTGATTTTATCCTGTTTAATCGAGAAGTCATCAATCAGGTCATCAACTTTGGGGTTGAGCGAAAAAAAGGCGCCGCCACCGCCTGCACGCTCATCAATTAATGCTTTCATTTCAATAATCGGACGCAGCGAAGCCAGCTCATGAGCAGGCAAGCCCAAAGTGGCGCCTAAGCTCACATCGGGATCAGCGTCTACTGCATAAACATTAAAGCCACGCTTGGCAAAAGCACGAATCAAATTAGCGGAAAAAGTAGTTTTACCCACACCACCCTTGCCGGAAACAGCTATCTTCATAAAAGCACCTACCCAAAAGGAAGATCTAAAAATAATTTAAAATAAAACAACACTTGCTCTTACTTCAACGAAGTCGATGAAAATCCTTTTTTTCAGAAAAATTAGTTTAGTAAAAAAACTTACCCCTGCTTTTCGACAGCCGGTTCATCCTTTGAAAAAACCAACCGTCCATCAGCCGCATCCACCAAAATGATGTCATTTTGAGTATATTCGCCGCGCAAAATTTTCTCCGAAACTTCGTCCTCAATGCGCTTTTGCAGCACTCTGCGCAGCGGCCTGGCACCAAATGTGGGGTCATATCCTTCTTTCGCCAGCAATGCCTTAGCAGCCTCGCTGACTTTTAGCACCATTTTATAATCACTCAGACGGTTAGCTAATTCAAGCAGCATCAGCTCGACAATTTCCGTTAAATGTTCTTCTGCAAGTGGGTGGAAAACGATTACTTCATCAATCCGGTTTAAAAATTCCGGACGGAAAGAGCGCTTCAGCTCATCCATCACCTTGCTCTTCATATCCTCATAGGTCTTTTCCCGATCTCCGGTCCTAAAACCCATAGTGGCCTGTTTTTTCAATTCGGCGGCGCCCACGTTTGATGTCATGATAATTACGGCGTTGCGGAAATCGACTGTGCGTCCCTTGCTATCTGTAAGACGTCCGTCTTCCAGTACCTGCAGCAAGATATTAAACACTTCCGAATGCGCTTTTTCAATTTCATCAAAAAGGATAACAGAATAAGGCTTGCGCCGCACTTTCTCCGTCAGCTGCCCTCCCTCATCATAACCTACATAACCCGGAGGCGCGCCCACCAAACGAGCTGTAGTATGCTTTTCCATATACTCAGACATATCCAAACTAGTCATAGCATCTTCATCGCCAAAGAGACTCTCCGCTAAAGCCCGGGCTAATTCCGTTTTGCCCACACCGGTAGGACCAAGGAAGATAAACGAACCAATCGGCCGCTTAGGACTCTTAAGACCGGCGCGTGCCCTGCGAATAGCTCGCGACACAGCTTTTACCGCTTCGTCCTGACCTATTACCCGCTGATGAAGAATAGACTCCATATTTAAAAGTCTTTCCGTTTCTTCTTCCTCGAGGCGTTTAACCGGTATGCCAGTCCAAGCCGCCACAATTTGAGCAATATCTTCAGAGCCTACAGAGCGGGTGTCGGATGATTTGCGCTGTTCCCATGATCTCTTCAAATTCTGCAGTTCTTCCTTCATCAGATGTTCTTTGTCCCGCAGCTTGGCTGCCAGCTCAAACTCCTGACTGCGAACAGCCGCTTCCTTTTCATTACGCAGCGTTTCCACCTTAGACTCAAGCTCTTTTAAATCCGGCGGAGCGGTATAAGCCTTCATCCTAACCCGGGAGGCTGCCTCATCGATTAAATCAATAGCTTTATCAGGCAAAAATCGATCGCTAATATAGCGATCCGCCAAAGTAACAGCCGCATTTAACGCTTCATCCGTTATCTTTACCCGATGGTGAGCTTCGTAACGGTCACGAAGTCCTTTGAGAATTTCCAGCGACTCTTCTTTTGTCGGCTCGCCCACCGTTATCGGTTGAAAACGGCGTTCCAACGCCGGGTCACGCTCGATATGCTTTCTGTACTCATCCAAAGTGGTTGCACCGATAGCCTGCATTTCGCCGCGGGCCAGCGCCGGCTTTAAAATATTGGAAGCATCGATAGCGCCTTCGGCTGCGCCGGCGCCGATTAAAGTATGAAGTTCATCAATAAATACGATCACATTGCCGGCGGAGCGCAACTCTTCCATCAGCTTACGCAACCGCTCCTCAAATTCGCCCCGGTATTTCGTGCCGGCCACCACCGCAGCCAATTCAAGCGTAACCACCCGTTTATCCTTAAGTGTTTCCGGAACACGCACTTCAATAATCCGTTGCGCCAACCCTTCGGCAATAGCAGTTTTTCCCACGCCTGGCTCCCCAATTAAGCAAGGATTGTTCTTTGTCCGCCGCGATAAAACCTGAATAACGCGTTCAATTTCAGTCTCCCGCCCAACAACAGGATCAAGTTTTCCTTCTTTAGCCAATTTGGTTAAATCCCGCCCAAACTGATCTACTGTAGGCGTAGCAGAAGTGCGGCCGGCAGATTCTTCTTGCAGCCGCGTATCGTCACTGCTGCCAAGCAAAGCAAGCACAGATTTGCGGCCCCGGGTCAGGTCAATACCCAAATTTGTTAACACCTGCGCCGCAATTCCTTCCCCTTCACGAATCAGACCAAGCAGCAGATGTTCCGTACCGACATAGTTATGCCCTAAGCTTTGCCCTTCTTCAATAGCCAATTCTATCACTTTTTTGGCGCGCGGAGTATAGTTTACTCCCTGCGGACCGGAACGCTGGTCACCTTTGCCAATCAATTTCTCAATTTCGGAACGGACGCTATCAAGCTCCACCCCAAGCGACAGCAGAACTTTAGCCGCAATTCCTTCCCCTTCCCTTACTAAGCCAAGCAGAATATGCTCTGTGCCTACAAAACTATGGTGAAACCGCTTAGCCTCGTCCTGAGCAAGCACCAAAACTTTTTGCGCTCTTTCGGTAAACCGGCCAAACATAAACATTTAATTTCCTCCTCCCATTTGTTCCGCATCTTCTTGCGGCGCAAGCCATCTTCTCATTAAGCGGGCCCGCTCCCGTTCACGGTCAACGCCTTCCAGCACATGACCCGCTTCCAGTTGCAAACAGGCCGGTCGCAAAAGCACCATAAGTTCCTTTAAAATGGTGCCCGGCACTTCTCTGATCAAGCCTAAGTCAACACCCAGACGCACATCCGATAATAACTGCATAGCTTCCTGAGACGACATCAACCAGGAATGCTTCAGTATGCCAAAAGCTCTGTTGACACGGTCGCACACCCGGTCCCGTCCCTCATTTAACAGCATCTGCCTGGCATGCGCTTCCTGCTCGACGACTTGCCGCGTCACACCGGAGAGATTCTTAACTATTTCATCTTCGCTTTGCCCCAGCGTAATCTGGTTGGAAATCTGGACAAGGTTTCCCGTAACTTCTGACCCCTCACCATACATCCCGCGTACCGCCAAGCCTACTTGGGCAATGGCTGAGAGCACCCTATTAATCTGCTTTGTCAACACCAGTGCCGGGAGATGAACCATAACTGAGGCTCGTAGTCCTGTTCCTGCATTAGTTGGACAGGTAGTTAAATATCCCCATTGCCCGTCATAAGCATAATCCAGACTGGCTTCCAGCAAATCATCGCAAAAATTTGCTTCCTCGAGCGCCGTCTCCAACTGGAGGCCGGGCAAGAGACATTGAATACGCAAATGGTCTTCCTCATTTACCATAATACTGAGAGCCTCGTCGCTGCGCAATAAAACGGCGGAAATGTGCGTTTCTTTGCTTAACAGTGGGCTAATCAAATGTTTTTCAACTAAGACCTGTCTTTGCAGAGGTTCGAGATGATCCATCCTTAAAAAATTCAGATCTCCCATTTTCTCCCGCAGCAAACAACTTGCTGCCTGCACTTGTTCCGCAACTTTGTTCAATTGACTGTCTGTTGCCAAAAAAGGAGCGGGAAATTGCTGAATATTTCTCGCTAAACGAACACGGCTGCTCATCACAATTTCTCCGTCAGGCCCCGAGCTGCTCATCCAGTTGCTGCTCTGCAGCCCGACACCTTCAGCGCTTTTCATATTCTTCACCCCCATTTAGGGCACTAGCTTCCAACTCTCTGATTTTATCTCGCACCTGTGCCGCCTGTTCAAACTCCTCCCGTTCAACGAGGCTTTGCAGGTGCTCCCTCATCTCAGCGATACTTCTGCGCAACTTAATTGAACCCCCTGCCCTAAGCGGCACTTTTCCCACATGCTGCGTTGAACCATGGATGCGCCGCATCAAAGATGACAGCCGATCTGCAAAAGTCTGGTAGCAACAACTGCAGCCAAACCGTCCAATCTGACCAAACTGAGCATAGGTTAGGCCGCAGTTTTCGCACTGCATCTTTACCGTATGTCCCATTACTTGCGCAGCCGGCTGATTATCAAGATTCATTAAGCCGGTCAACAAATTATGAATAGAAAATGGAGGATGCGAATCAAAATGGAAATCTCCCTTTTCCCGTGCGCACTGTTCACAAAGATGCTGCACAGTCTGCTCATGGTCAATAATGTATGTTAAATGAACCTTTGCCGGTCTTTTTTTACATTCGTTACATAACATTTTTACCGCCTCCTGTTAAGTTTCATGCAATAAGACTTCAATCATACGGGCCAGCATAACCCCACGGATTATTTCCAGCACATCATCCCTCTTCTGCTGTTCTAAGCTAATTACAGCTTTCATTAGAAGGCCCTCACGACGGGTCACGAGTCGTGCCTCTACCAGGCGGTGGACAAAATCAGTCGCTTTTTGCAGAGAAAGATTTTGCCCTGCCAAGCTCTGGCGCATCTCAAGCAATTGAAGCACTTTGTCACGGTTCAAATCCAACCTGCGAATGCGCAGGTATCCGCCGCCACCGCGCCGACTCTCCACCAAATAACCACGCTCAAGAGTAAAGCGGGTTGAAAGGACATAATTTATCTGGGAAGGAACACAAGCAAAATGTGCCGCTAATTCTCTCCGTTGCAGGCAAATAGTAACATTCGGACTGGCATCCAGCAGCCGTCTGATATAAAGCTCTATACTGCTCGCCAAATTACTCATCGCAGACCTCTCTTTGACCTTAGCTGACTATATCCCCATTATAGCTTTTTCCAAAAATGCTCTCAATAATCAGAACTGACACAAATGCCGCCTGGCTTACTATTTTCAGCCAATAAAGCTATTTTGCTCACTTTAGCTTATTTTTTTACACCTTGTCTCAGGAAATACCTCACCCTCTCCCAGGAGAACTGACTTTGGGATTGCCAAATTGCAGGCCTTCGCTGCCCTCTCACCCGCAGGAGGAGAGAGCTAAGCAGCCGGGCAAGGCTGTATCAGCTCCTTTTCGCAAAAACATAGACTCTCACAGAATAGCAAAGAGAGCAAAGCAACCGAACAAGGCTGCATCACCCAAACAAAAAGATGCCTCTTATGAGACACCTTGTGGCCATTTTTTAGTTACAGTCGCATGAATACTAAAAACTTCCTTCGCTTATTTTTTAAAGCTGATTTCACCGGCTCAAGTCTGCGGCAGCTCGCATATACCCGTATCTTCCCCTTCCCAGGAAACTTCCAACATCCCGGGAATACGCAGCAGATGCTCCATCAGTCTGCGCGAGCTAAAGCCCGCCGGCACACTGACCAACATTTCAATGACCACCGTTTGAGTATTATAAGCCTCCATAAAATTGGTCTCAGAAAGATTAACACTCGTGATCCCCACATTGTGCTCACCTAAGACTGTACCCACGCGACCCAGCAAACCAGGCTGGTCAACTGCTCTCAACCAGAGCGATTTGCGGGAACGATCTTTTGCCATTCTTTCTTCAATTCTGGCGAGCGAAAACAGACTGATTAAAATTAAAGCCGTCGTTGAAATTGCCGCCAGATATAAACCGATGCCTGTCGCCAAACCAACAGCAGCCACAACCCAGAGACTTGCCGCCGTAGTAAGCCCCCGTACCGAACTCCCCTGACGCATAATTGTACCTGCACCCAAAAAGCCGATTCCGCTCACAACCTGTGCGGCAATCCGTGCCTGATCTCCTCGCGGACCCAAAGCACCGCTAAAACCCACAACAGAAACGATCATCACAAGAGCGGAGCCCAAGCAGACCAGAATATGAGTACGAAGCCCGGCAGGACGATTATGTCGCTCCCTTTCAAAACCGACTGCACCTCCCAAGATGCCGGCTAGGATCAAACGCAACAGCAATTCTCCATTTGATAACTCGGCCATGCCCCCACCCTTTCTCTCTCTGATTTAGATATATTATATGTAATTGTAGACACTCCTTCACAATCCGTCAATCTTTTATCTTATTCGCACGCGGCACAAAAAAGAAAAACCGGCTTTCCCCGCCGGTTAGTTTTTTCTTTCTTCTATTTCTTCATCTAAATCAATAATTTTAGCCAGGATTTCTGCTTTATGAGCTCCTGAGGCCAGCATAAACTCGCGTAAGAGTTCGTCCCTCGCATCGGAGAGGACATAAATCTGCTGAATTGCCATGCTGTTTACCTCCTTTGTTCGTTATTTATACCGCTTGCCACTATTTTCCCTAATCGCTGAAGTAATTATGCCTCTGGACATTACTCAATTCAGCCATATTCACAAAGCCTCAGCATACAGAGCCAAACACAAGAGGCCTTGTTGACTACTAAAACCTTTGCTTGTTATAATTTTAACATGATGCAAATATTTTGTCTATACTTTCGCGAAGAAAAGTTTAACTTTTTTAAATATTTTGCGAGACAACAAGTAGCTGTCCCACGCGAATCACACCGGAGGACAAATTATTCCACTGTCGCAGTTGTTCAACTGTCACGCCATACCTGCGCGCCAAACTAAAGAGAGTATCTCCTCTCACAACCAGATGGGTGCGCTGTTGAATTCTTCTCAGCATTTCCTCCCAGGGGAAAAGCCGCCCAGGGCACGCTGTTGCTTGTAAATCTCTGTGTCTAATCAGCGTAAGTTCGCCATAACGGGAGTGAATATCGCGAATCAACCAGACGAGTGCGTCCAATTGGTCGGCGGCAGGCGGGGCAAGCTCGAAATTTCCTGCTAGGGCAATGGCTATACTGTCGGCGTTAGCCGCCGGAGCATGAATCCCTCGCAACTCTTCCGCCCTACCACGCTCTATATCGCCGGACTGCCGGACAAGATAATGATAACCAATCCCCATCCAACCGCGGTTGCGGTGCCAGCCATGAACTGTTTCTGCGGAAACATCGCCTGACGCGGTATGATGAATAGCAATGCGCTGCGTAGAACGCCTTGCCGACAAACGTCTCTCTACTCTTCCGGAAGTGAACACCAAATTGCTTTCAACTATTTTCACCATTATCTCCTCCTCCAACGCTTGTGATACCGAAAATTAGCCGCAATTCAATATATGCTGCACACCGCAAAAGGCAAACGCCCTGCCGAAGCGTTGCTCTAGTCTCATAGTAGCCTGACTTACAAATATTCCCCTCCGGTGGAGGGGTGCCCGCAAGGGCGGGGTGGTCGCGTGGACGAGTGGGACAAATCACCTGTCCCCCTGTAAATAAAAATCCTTAGAATCTCTATGATTCTAAGGATTTTATTTCACCTTTTCTATTTCGTCAGCTCGGTATTCATGCGCCACAGGCTTATAATCTGTCTTGTATTTTTCATATTTCTCACCTTGCGGAGTTGATTCCTCCTGGCCTAAATCATCGCCATACTCAATCGGCTCAGTGCATATGGCATCCAAAAGGATCTTTTCGTCATGGATATTCAGCAAATTGCGTATGATTATTTGTCCTGAAGAGTATCAGCGCTATTATTGAGGGCAATATATTGCCGTGTTCAAGAAATTTCATGTAAATAGAGCGTAGAAGTGATTACATTGGTGGTTTAAATTAGCACAGGGATGGTGTTACGATGAACAGACCTAAAGTCTATGTTACTCGGAAAATTCCACAGATAGCCCTGGAGATGATTGCCGCTGAATGCGAGCTGCAAATCAATCCGCATGATCGGGTTATGAGCAGGCAGGAACTGACAGAGGCAATTAAAGACTTGGACGGTATGCTCTGCCTTTTAACAGACACGATAGATGCCAAACTTCTCGCTTTAAGCTCCAAGTTAAAAGTATTGGCTAACTATGCGTCAGGATATAACAATATTGACGTGGCCGCCTGTACCAAACGTCGCATTCTCGTCTCCAACACTCCGGGAGTTGGAGCCGAAACATCGGCTGATCTTACCTGGGCTTTGATTATGTCGGTTGCACGCAGACTAATTGAGGCAGACCGTTTTACTCGCGCAGGAAAATTTGACGGTTGGGCGCCTATGCTGTTTATGGGCGGCGACGTCTATGGCAAAACTTTAGGAGTTGTAGGAACAGGCCATATCGGAGAGGCCGTAATCAGACGTTCCAGAGGATTTGGGATGAAGGCAATCTACTACGATACCAGAAAGAAAAGCGAAGAAGAAGAGAACTCTTTGGGAGTTGAATTCCGGGAGTTGAACGTTCTGTTACGAGAAGCCGACTTTATATCAATCCACGTACCCCTGACGCCTGAAACAGTTCATCTGATTGGTGAAAAAGAACTAAAGATGATGAAAAAAACGGCCTATTTGATCAACACAGCGCGCGGCCCGGTTGTTGATGAGAAGGCTCTGGTCAAAGCCTTAAAAACGGGAGAAATTGCCGGTGCAGGCCTTGACGTTTTTGAGGAGGAGCCAAAACTGACTGCAGGCTTAGCAACACTGGACAATGTGGTCATCCTCCCCCATATCGGCAGCGCCAGCATTGAAAGCAGAACCAAAATGTCGGTAGTGGCAGCGGAAAACCTGCTGGCAGGACTCAAAGGTGAAAAAATGCCCAATCTTATCAACCCCGAAGCGTTGCTCTAATCTCATAGTACCTGACTTACAAATATTCCTCTCCTCTGGAGGGGTGCCCGCAAGGGCGGGGTGGTCGCGTGGACGAGTGGGACAAATCACCCCTGTAAGTAAAAATCCTTAGAATCTTTATGATTCTAAGGATTTTATGTCATTGGAGCTGGTGGCGAGAATTGAACTCGCAACCTGCGGTTTACGATACCGCTGCTCTGCCTTTGAGCCACACCAGCACATCTTAAAATCATTATAGCCGAAAAATGTTGCCGCATCAAGAGGTTAAAAACTCAGCAAAAGCTACAGCAGCCAAAGCTAAGGAAGCTTGAAGTTTGGCAATCGCCGTGTTAAAAAAAGATTTCAAAGCGCCTGTCAGTCCGGTTAATCGCTTTTAACTCTCAGTTCGCCGCCAATTCTTAAATAAACAAACGCCATAATTGCCCCATATAAAGTTGCGTTAATTGATGCTGACAGAGCAGTTTCGATGGCTACTTGCAGCTTTGCATCAACCAAGCGAATAATTAAAATGTCGATCAGGATATACCAAGCTGCCCAACTGTAGACGATTGCTTTTAAATAGAGATGCTTAATGCCAATCAGCAAAATAAGAAAAGAAAAGATTATGCCTATAGCGATAGCAAAACAAAGCGCGCCAACTCCACCCCAAACGTAATGAATAAGCTCCAGCTCATTAGGCAATCTGTTGAAAGTCAACGCCGCGCCATATTCCGCAATACTAAGCTTAGCAAAGCCAAGAACATGTCGCGAGAAAAGACTCCATGAAAGGTAAACCGTGCCGGCAGCAAGTCCAGATATAAGTCCTACTGTAAATCTGTCGCTCATTATATTGGCTCCGTTTCTGCAAATTATTGGTTAACTTTTGTCTTAGTATATTCTTAACCTTAGCCAACCAACAAATACAGCCGGTTTTTACTGCTCCTCCAATCAGCCTGTTCATAAAACTTTTGGCTCATACGTCTTACAGCTTTACAGCATAACGATTAAGCTGATCTTGCCTTAAAAACAGCCATTTCTTGGTGCATCAGTTCTCCAAGTATTTTCATGCCGCGCGTGATTTTTTCCTCGCTCGCCTCGGAGAAAGCAAAACGGGCAGTATTTTTTCCGTTGTTATTAACGAAGAAGCCGGCACCGTCCACATAAGCCACTTTACGCTCCACAGCCTTTAGCAGCACTTCACGCGCACTCATTCCTTCCGGCAATGTTACCCAGACAAAAAACCCGCCCTCAGGACGCGTCCAAGTTACACCTTGAGGAAAATACTGCTCAAAACAGGAAAGCATTAAGTCACGTTTAGCCTTGTAAAGAGAAATTAAGGAGGAGACATGCTGTTCGATATAGCCGCTGGCTGCAAAACGGCAAGCCATTCTCTGACCGAGAGAGTTGGAGCAGAGGTCAGTAGCCTGCTTCGCACAAGCAATTTTCTGGATTAGTGTTTCTTCCGCCACAATCCAGCCCACGCGAATACCGGGTATAAAAGTTTTAGAGAAGGAACCAAGATAAATCACCCGGCCTTCGGTATCCATCGACTTAATGCTCTGTACCGGTTCCCCCTCGTAGCGGATTTCTCCATAGGGGTTATCTTCAATAATGATAAAGTTATATTCCTGAGCCAATGCCAACATCTTTTTGCGCCGCTCAAGCGACATGGAAATCCCGGTAGGGTTCTGAAAATTGGGAACCAAATAAGCAAATTTAGGCGTCCGCCCTTCCATTTGCATCTTACGCAGCTTTACAGCCAAAAGATCGGTGCGGATTCCTTCCGCGTCAAGAGGGATAGCCACTCGGTCGCCTTGGTAGTTATGAATAGCTCCCAAACCGCCTACGTAGCCAGGTTCTTCCACGACAACCAAATCACCTGGGTTTACAAACACTTTTGCCAAAAGATCCATGCCCTGTTGGGAGCCGTTTGTAATTAGCAAGTTTTCCACAACGGAAGGGATACCTTCGCTTGTCATCTTCTTAGCTAAATAAGCACGCAACTCAAGATTTCCTTCTGTAGGTCCGTACTGAAGTGCAGATTTGCCTTCCTCGTTAATCAGTTCATGCATCACTTCGGCAATTTTTCCCATGGGAAAAAATTCAGCACTGGGAAACCCGCCCGCAAAAGACATCACATCCGGTTGTTCAGTCAGTTTAAAGAACTCACGAATTTCTGAAGTCTTCATCAATTTCGCCCGATCGGCATACATTTGGTCAAAAAGCATTGCTCACACCTCCGTTTAATGTTGTTAGAAAAAAACAACACCCGTCTCTAAAAAACGCAGAGACGGGCGCTATACCCCGTGGTACCACTCTGATTACCGGAATTTCCGGTCACTCAAGCACATGCTTTCTGGATAACGGCAGCACCGGCCACGCTTACTAATCTTCGGCAGGCAGCTCCGGGGTGGCTCACCTCTCACGCTTCCGAGGAACTTCTCAGCTTTCAGTTCCCTCTCTGTCGGTCGATACAGGCTTTTTCCCCATCTTCGCTTTTATTTTCAATATATGGCCTAACTTCAAACTAAGTGTCAAAAAAATAAAACTTGATAGTCATTATAGCAAAGTATACGCCAAAAAGCAAGCCTATATTTTTCGATAATGTGTCAACAACCCCGTCCCCTTGTCACCTTTTTTGCGAAGAAGCAACAATAATTGTGCTATCATAGTCAAGATTGGCAATTCAATTAATGGGCCAATGACCAATGAAAGGGCAATTAATGGCCGGTCGGGGAAAGCATAAACCGCGATAGCCAAAGATAGCGGAGAATTCCGGGCAAGTGTCGTAAAATTAAAGCAGACAACGTTTTCATAAGAAAACTTTAAAACCCGCCCAAGACCCTGACCTATAATAAAGTTTATGATATAGAATAATACAATCGGTGGCAAGAGTTGTAACACAAAGATAGGATTTTGCAGTAGTGTTTCACCCTGTGACGCAAACATCGCCGTTATAGCCGAAGCCAGGAATATAAATTGCCCAACGGATGCTATTGGCAAAACCTTTTCTTCCAACCAGGTTCCTTTTTTCAAACCAAATAAAAGCTGCCGAGATATAAAAGCTAAAAGAAAGGGTATAACCAGCACCTTTACAATACTTGAAAGCAGTATGCCGGTATCAATAGCAACAAGTGCACCGGCCAGAATAAAAAGATAAAATGGCAAAAGCAATAACTGCAGTAGCAGCTTCCATGGTAACTGCACTGCGGCAAGCGGAACGTTTCCGCGTGCTATGTTTGTAAAAACTATATACCAATCTGTGCACGGCGTAACCATGAGCATTATAAGGCCAACCCGAAGATCGGGAGCCTCACGAAGAAAAAGAAAGCCAAGAATATCAGCCAGTATGGGAGTCCAGATAAAATTCATGCCCAAGCTTAACCCTGTAAACTTAAAGTCTTTCAATGCCTTACCCAAATGGTGCAACGGAACCTGGAGAAAAACAACAAACAACATAACCGTTAAAAACGGGGCAACAAATGATGCCGCGTTCACTGAGAACCAATAAAACTGTCCAAGAAACAATCCTAATGCCACTGCGATCAATATAAAAAGTGACTGAAACCTCTCAAATAAGGTCATGTTGTCTCCTCTTAACCGATATTTAAAAGGCGCACTATTATTAAACACAAAGACGTGCCCCGTAGCAACGAACGCAAAAGAGGGCGTCGCGAACTAACAAATATCAGAAGGTGCTTCTTTTTATTGACAGCAGTATATACTGAAAAATTCAGCAAAGCCTTATCACACTAATACAAAGTTGGCAATGTGTCAACAACCCCGTCCCCTTGACACATTTAAGACACTGATCGCTTTGTCGCTGTCATCAACACGAAAGATAACTTGTGCTTTGTCAGAATTTTGACCGATAAAGGCATAGAGATATTCAATATTAATCCCTGCCTGCCCCAAAGTTGCCAAAATATCAGCAAGACCGCCCGGACGATCGGGAACTTCCACCGCAATAACTGTTGTTTCACTCACCATAAAACCTTCAGCCCGCAAAATGCTGTTTGTTTCCTCCGGCTTGTCAACAATTAAACGCAAAATGCCAAAATCAGTCGTATCTGCTATAGAAAGAGCACGAATATTTATCTGGTTATCCCCTAAAACTCTGGTTACCTGGGCAAGGCGGCCCGATTTATTCTCCAAAAACACAGAAATTTGTTTAACCTTCACGAAAACTCCCCCTTTCGTAAACTCTCTGCTTGAATTCGCCAAATAAGCAATCGTTCCTGCCGCAAGCAATCACTTCATTTTACGGTAAACAGCCGGCTGGATTTTCTCCAGACCGAAGCGGGCAGGACTGGTAATCATTTCCGCGCAACCAATCACAAACCAGCCGTCAGTCTTCAGCGATTGGGAAAAACGCTGGATCAATTCTTCCTGAGTTTCTACCGTAAAATAAATAAATACATTGCGACAGAGAATTAAATCACAAGCAGTTTCAAAACTGTCTGTTAATAGATTTTGCCGCCTAAATTGCACCAATGATTTAAGCTGACTATCCAAATAAAAATAGCCATTCTGCTCACTGAAGTGGCGCTGGCGAAAACGCGCAGGCAATGTAGCCAAAACATTTTCCGCATACTTTCCCTCCTGCGCTTTAAGCAAGATATTGGCATCAAAATCTGTCGCAAGTATCCTCCACCTGCCGGATGGAGCTAATTCTTTCAGCAACATAGCCAAAGAATATGGTTCAGCGCCAATCGAACAACCGGCACTCCAAATCTTCAGCGCTTCTCCTTTGCGCAGCAATTCCGGCAAAACCTTTGTTTCCAGCGCCTGATATACTGCCAAGTCACGAAAAAATTGGGACGTATTAATTGTTAAGTAATCTGTAAAGTGCGCGAGAATCGAACGGTCACAATCAAGGAGAGCGAGAAAGGCAGGATAGTCTTCAACGTGATGGCGCTGCATCAACTGATGAATCCGGCGTTTCATCTGTTGCTCTTTGTAGCTGCTCAAATCAAGACCAATGCGAATTTTCACCTTTTCTTTAAACTGCTCATAATCCATGACCTTGACCATCTGCACTCCCTCCGCACAAAGCAATTACCGCTTTGGCTATCTCCGCTAGTGGCAAAACCCGCTCAACAGCCCCCGCTTGGATTGCTGCCTTTGGCATACTGAAAATCACTGCTGAAGCCTCATCCTGAGCCAGGGTATGCCCACCACAGTTTTTAATCTCCACCATCCCCGCTGCGCCGTCTTTACCCATCCCTGTCAAAATAACGCCCACGCTTTCTTTGCCGTAAACCGAAGCTACAGATAACATCATCACAGTTGCCGACGGGCGGACATGCTCAACCGGCGGATCCTGAGTCAAGCGGATTTTCCTGTCTGCGGCTATCTCCAAATGATAATTGCCGGGCGCGAGATAGACGACCCCTGTCTGCACCGGTTCGCCATGTTCGGCTTCTTTGATACGGATGGCAGATAACTTATTCAACCTCTCCGCCAAAGCCAAGGTAAATTTAGGAGGCATGTGCTGTGTAACAAATACGGCAGCCGGCAAATTGGCGGGCAACGAAAGCAGAATAACTTCCAAAGCACGGGGTCCGCCCGTAGATGCGCCGATGGCGACTGCTCTAACCGCCTGCTGCCTAAATAATACCGGCTTAATCGCCATTTCAGCCCGCACTACTTGCAATGGTTCAACCTGCACACGCAAGCTAGCGGCCACGGCAGCTTTACGTAACAGCTCCGCCTGGAGATCAGCCCTGCCCTCAGTGGAAAGCTTGTCCGGCTTGGCAATAAAATCGACAGCCCCAAGCGAGAGAGCTTCCATCGTAACATGGCTTCCTCTTTTAGTAAGGCTTGATAGCATAATTACAGGAACTTTATGGCGGCGAACAATTTCTTTCAATGTCTGCAACCCATCAAGACGAGGCATCTCCACATCAAGAGTAATCAGGTCAGGTTTCAACTTAATCGTTTTCTCGAGCGCATCAATCCCGTCTCGTGCTGTATCTACCACGGCAAACCGGGAGTCAGCGGAAAAGATATCACTAATAATTTTTCTCATTAGTGCTGAGTCATCCACCACTAATACCTTTATCTGCTCCATGACATTCTCCTGCCTCAGATTTCCCTCTCTTCTGAACCAACGGTAGAAATCACTACTTTTCCGTGTTGTACAAACAGTTTCATAGTTCGCCCCATACTGCCGCCTACTTCTTCACCCGTAATCGGAATACGCAGGATGGCAAGCACATTACGCACAGCACAGATATTTTTTTCACCAACGGAAGTCGCACTTCGCTCAAAAGAAAAAAGCTGGCTTCCGCCGGCAATTTTCGCCTTCAGCCGAGAAGGTTTCGCTCCAATGCTGACCATCTGCTCCAAGAGCAGGGGAATTGCCGTATCTGCAAACTTGGCAGGGTTGGAAGGCGTCTTGAACAGAGTACTGTCAGAAAGAAGAATATGAGCCAACCCCGCAACCTTGGTAAAAGAATCGTATAATGCCACGCCCACGCAAGAGCCTAATCCTACCGTAATCAACATTCCCTCTTCTTTTTTGACGGCATAATCCGCAATCTTTACCCGGATTTGTTCACTCATTGGCACGCTCCGTTTACAAGCATTCTGACTATAATATCCAAAGTATGCTGATCAGGAATGATCAGAAAATTGCCTTCAATTTTCCCCGTTGCCGTCACAAATGCTGTCTTTAAAACCAAGATATAATCTTCCGCCGCGTTTGTTTCCGCCAGCACCGTACCAAGAATTGCTCCAGCCATATCAACCACCAACAAAGGCGGCTCCGGCAGAAATGTCAAGTTGATTAAATGAGAAAGCGCGTTCAAATATGATGCTGTCACAATGTTGCCGACTTCCAGCAATACTGAACGTCCCATTTCTTCCATGACAGGATAATCTTCTCCGGTAAGGCTTGTGACAAGAGTCTGCGCACTTTCGAAATCAATCAAAAAAACAGCATAAAACGATAATTCGCTAAACACTCTGATATAAATTCCGATGACAGACTTCTCAGCACCGCCCATCAAATCCGGAATATCGACCAGTGGACAAAGAGCCACTTCCGGAACATGCATATTCACCCGTTCATAATTCAAAAGGGTGGACAAAGCGGTTGTAGCATTACCTGCCCCAATATTGCCCATTTCCTTTAGGACATCAAGCTTAAACTCCTCACTAATCGGCAACTCAGGCACCCTGCTCACCTCTATTCTTTTCACCTTAACCGATAACTTTCTGAACGGCATTGATAATCCGCTCTGCCTGAAAAGGTTTAACAATAAAATCCTTTGCCCCGGCGCTTAATGCTTCAATCACCAGAGACTTTTGCCCCATAGCGCTGCAGACCACAATTTTAGCTTCCGGGTCAGCCTCAATGATTTTCTTTATGGCGGTGATACCATCCATCCGGGGCATGGTAATATCCATGGTTACTAAATCCGGACGAAGCTCCAGATATTTATCAACCGCAACCTGACCGTCCTCAGCTTCACCCACAACCTGATAACCGTTCTTTTCCAATATGTTTTTCAAAGTCATCCGCATAAACGCCGTATCGTCTGTAATCAATACCTGTCTACCCACTGAAATCCCTCCTTTGCTCTCCTATCCTTTTAGCCTAGGGTGGTTATTTTCAGAGCAACGCCGGCTGAAGGCTGCAAACCTCAGATGAGGCTTGAAACGTCTAAGATCAGCGCCACACGCCCGTTGCCCAGCACCGTAGCTCCCGCCACTCCGCGAATTCCTTCCACCGCCCTGCTCAGAGACTTAATGACAATTTCCTGTTGTCCGAGCAAGACGTCTACTACAAGTCCGGTTTTGCGTTCCGCGGCTTCTACTACTACCACCGAAAGAATTTCTTCACTGCTGCCGGATTTCATGCCGAGCATTTCACCCAGATAGATCAGCGGCAGCACTTCACTGCGCACATTGACAACTTTCTCTCCCTGAATAGTCTTAATGTCTTGAGGAGCGACATAAAGATTCTCACGGATTGCCTCAATGGGTATAGCATAGATCTCGCCCGCAACTTCCACAAGCATAGCTTTAATAATTGCTAAGGTAAGGGGCAGCCGTACATAGAAACGAGTTCCTTCTCCCGGGCTGGTCTTAATATCAACGCTGCCGTTCATACTTTCAATCACCGTTTTTACCGCATCCATCCCTACTCCCCGCCCGGAAATATCAGTTACCTGCTCGGCAGTAGAAAAACCGTTCCTAAAAATCAGCCGCAACGCTTCTTCATCGCTCATCCGTTGTGCTTCCGTACTGCTAAGCAAGCCCTTCTCCACTGCCTTTTGCAGCATTTCCTCAGTAGCGATGCCGCGCCCATCATCGCTGACACGGATTAGCACATAAGAGCCTTCGTGCCGCGCTTCCAGCACAATAGTTCCTTCCTCAGGCTTGCCGTTTTGCACCCGCACCCCGGGCGGTTCAATCCCATGGTCTACCGAGTTGCGCAACAAATGGACAAGCGGGTCGCCAATTTGATTAACAATAGAGCGATCCAATTCAGTTTCCTCGCCGCGAACTTCCAAGTTAACTTTTTTTCCTTTTTCCTGGCTTAAATCCCGAACCATCCGCGGGAAACGGTCAAAAACTTGCTTGATCGGCACCATGCGCAGCTTCATAACCGCACTCTGCAAATCGGTCGTAATCCTGTCCAACTGTTCTACCGCACTGACTAATTCTGCCGCCACATCAGTTCTGCCAAGCTCCACCACCCGCGTACGGTTTACCACCAATTCCCCCACCAAGTTAATCAGCTTATCCAGCTTGTCTGTTTCCACACGAATTGTTTTTTCCGCTGCGCGGCGGATATTTCTCCGCTCCCCGTTTAGCTCTTCCTGACTGATGGCCGTCTCTGAAACCAGTTCCACCCTCCGCGCTGCCGCCGGTTCCAATCCGGCTGAAGTCTCGACCATCTCAGGCACATCCCGTACCGACACAGCAGCCACTTCCGCTATCTGCAACAGCTCCGCCCGAATAGTCTCATCAGCGGCTTGCGTGAGGATAACCAGTTGAAACCGATCTTCAAACTGTTCTTCTTCTAATTCCTGCGTCCCCGGCACAGCTTTTACAATATGCCCGAATTTTTCCATCAATTTAAAGACCATATATGCTCGCACAGATTTGAGCAGGCAGGAAGCATCCAGAACCACTTCCAAATGCCTGGCGCGTTCACCGGCGGCGCAGCCCACCCTAATCATTTCCTTCTCAAATTCATCAAGCGACAAATTATCTCCGTCAGCCGCATTGCCGACAAAGTCAGCCTCATCCTTACTGCCTTCGCAAGCCGCACGGAGCTTGCCAACTACTCTGTCGACCTGCTCTAAGCAGGACGCCGGTTCATCAAGGCGCCCAAGTAAGAGCTCCAGCAAATCGAGCGACTCAAACAGTATATTGGCCACGTCTCTATCGGCACGCAATGTGCCCTGCCGCAAAAAATCCAACACATTCTCCATCTGGTGTGTCAAATTGGCGAGCAGTTGATAACCCATGGTGGCAGACATACCTTTAAGACTATGTGCTGCCCGAAACATTTCCTGCAAAACTTCCCTGTCCGCAGGGTCACTCTCCAATTGCAGGAGTGCAATGTTTAGACCCTGCAAATATTCCCTGGCTTCAGCAAGAAAGAGATCTCTATATTCGCTGGTGTCCATCTCTTCACCTCAGTCTATCTGTTTAAGGGCATTCTCTCCGGTTCCGCCAGCTGCAAATGCTCCAACTCCAGCTGTTCTTCGGTAGAAAGAATCTTTTCCAGACGTAAAATAATAATCAGACGCTCTCCCAGCTTGCCCACACCGGAAATAAATTCAGTTCTCGTGCCGGCAAGCCGACGCGGCGGCAATTCAATGGCAGAGGGATTAAGATGGAGCACCTCGGTAACTGAATCCACAATCAGACCTACCATGCCTTCCTCAATCTCGACAATAATGATGCGCGCTTTATCGCTTTTAGCCGCATCCGCCAGACGGAAGCGCTTGCGCAAATCAACCACAGGGATAACTTCGCCCCGCAAATTAATGACGCCCTCAATAAACTCAAGCGATTGCGGCAATGGCGTAATCGGAGGCAACTTCAATACTTCCCGTACTTTCTGGATATCCACAGCAAATTCCTCACCCTGCAGAAAAAAAGCTACCAATTGCAGCTCATCTTGGGGCTGCTCCTCCGTTTTTTCCATCAGGCTCTTCATGCCGACACCATCCTTTTTATTTCAATTGCGCTGCCATGGCTCAACTATATCAGTGATTCTAATGCCAAAACGATTGCTATAAACAACAACCTCACCTCTGGCAACCAACTTGCCGTTCGCCAAAATGTCAACGGGAACATCGGCGGTACTCTCAAGTTCCAGCACCGAACCGGCAGTTACAGCCATTAAATCCTTTAATTTCACGGTTCGACGTCCCAGCAAGCCGGTAACCACCACAGGAATGTCACGGATTAAATCTAACTGCACCGTCCCTTCTTGGCAGTACGTTAAAGCAGCTTCCTGCCGCCGGCGCGGCACAGCTGCTGCGAGAAGCGGTTCACAATCAAGCGGAGCCGATATCGGTTCCTGAGGCAGTTCCAGAAGAGACTCAAACGCAGACTGGGGCAACTGCGGCTCATGTCCTCCCATGGCCTCCAGCAGAACTTTTACCATCTCCCGGGCGAAAACAAAAGGAATCAACTGGACAATTTCACTATCAATCAGGCCGTTAACTTGCAGGCGAAACGAAAGCTTTACAAGCAACTCATCTGATTTTTTTCCCGCGCCGTTATCCACACCCAGCGCACGGCATTCAGTTTGCGGCGGCGAAATCTCAATATGCCGATAGAAAATTTCGGCTAATGAAGTACAAGCGGCACCAGCCATCTGATTCATCGCTTCACTCACAGCGCTGATTCTGATATCATCCAGATCCGCCGGGCTATCTGCTTCCTCCCCCATCATCAGCGCTGCAATCACAGTCGCATCCCGTCTGCTGATAATCAACAGATTATCACCCGCCAGCCCCTGCAGATACTCCACGGTTACTACCACACAAGGTTCGGGAAACTGTTCTCTGATTTGTCGCAGCGTACTGACAGAAACCCGGGGGGTAGTAATATTGACCTGCTTAGCCAATAGTTGCGAAAGCGCAGTGGCGGCAGAGCCCATGAAAATATTCCCAATCTCAGCCAACGTGTCAGCTTCATCGGCGGTAAGTACCGGTTCTTCCGGCAAACTTTCCTCGTTGATCACACATAAAAGTTCATCCACCAGTTGCTTGGCAAAATCAAGCGTCAGGATTTGCAGCATCTGACTCGCAATATAGTCTCCAACCTTCAAATCAAAAGCGATCTGAATGACCTCGGTATTTTCGGCAAATTCTCCGATTGGGGTATCCTCGCCAAGATTTACATATTCCATTTCAGGCGGTGTAATATCGACCACACGGCAAAACATCTCCGACATTGCCGTTGCGGAAGAGCCCATCATTTGATTCATCGCTTCGCTTACGGCGCTAAGATACAAATCATCCAGCTCGTCCGGCAACGGCAAATCCGGATCTCCCATCATCATGTTGGCAACCATCCCCGCATCACGATCAGAAAGAATAAACAGATTACTGCCTTCCAGTCCCTTATGGTAATGGACACGGACCAAAATGCACGGCAACGGATACGATGCCCTAATTTGTTCAAGCGTGGTATATGATAAGCGGGGAGTTGTTATTTCTACTTTATAGCCCAAAAGATGAGACAGCGCTGTGGCGGCAGAGCCCATTGAGATATTGCCGCTTTCCGCCAGCGCGTCCAACTGCATGGCTGTGAGTCTATTCACGGCAAACCGCCTTTCCTGCAGCATAGGACACTATCTTGTAGCAAAGGAAATTATATCGTTCAGGGAAGCTACGATTTAATCACTTCGACGGTAATTTACAAATTCCTGCCTTAGTTGGTAATAATAGAGCTAAGCAGTTACACAAAAAACAGAAAGACAGGCCGATTGCACCTGTATTTCAGGAATTATGTCTAATTATAATAAATATGGGCGACTAAACCATTTTTCTGACTCTTTCCAGAGGACTGATAATCTGTGTGATGCGCACACCAAAATGCTCCTCAACCACCACCACTTCACCGCGCGCGATTAGCTTCCCGTTAAGCAAAATGTCCACCGGTTCAGCCACATTCCGTTCAAATTCTACGATGGCACCCGGCATAAGGCTCAGCACTTCCTTAACCGAGCGAGCGCCTTGACCTAAAATTACTTTGATCTGCAGCGGAATATCCAGAATCCTCTCCAAGTTGGGATGACTGCCGGACGGTACTATTTTTTCACTTTCAGACTGCAGCGGCTGGATTAACTTGGTCTTGCCAAGCTGATTCTCCTCTTCAACCGACGAAGGTATCTGAGCAAAAAGCGCATCGATTTCTGCTTGGGAAAGCAATGAACCGCTCATTTAGCCTCTCCCCCTTTCGCTTCAAGAAAGCGTACCGCCCGCCGCCCCATGGAGATACCCGCCTGAATCTGAAACATTGGCTTATTCTCCACCAAGAGCGACATGGGGGTATCCACCTGTTGATCTAAAAGAATAACATCACCTACTTCAAACTGAAGAAAGTCTTCCATCTTGACGGTCGTTTCACCAAGCACTGCCGCTAACGAAACTTCCACCGTCTCCAGCCCCGCTTGCACTAGGCGGCTGTCAATGCTGCCTACCCGCTGCGAAGCAGAGAACCAATGCTGCGCAGTAAGTTTGGCTATCACCGGCTCCAGCGTGATAAACGGGAAGCAAACATTGATTAACCCTACTGATTTGCGAATTTTAGTGCTCAACGTCATTAAAGCCACTATTTCGTTAGAGGCAATCATCTGATTGAATTGCGGATTTGTATCCATGGTTTCAATCCGCGGCAGCAAAGTTACAATATCTTCCCAGGCATAGCGTAAATTTTCCAGGATTTTTGTCATAATGCGACGCATCACAGTCAATTCAATCTCTGTGAGTTCACGGATTTTCTTTGGCGTTTCTCCTTCTCCGCCAAAAAGCAGGTCGATAATAGGAAAAACAAATTGCGGGTTAGTCTCCAGCATGGCACTGCCCATATCTTCCGCTGCATTAAAAATGCTCATTAGCGTTGGCGTAGGCAATGAAAAAATAAACTCCTCAAATGTCACCTGCGAAACAGATTCCAATTTGACCTGCACAGGTGTGCGCAGGTAAGCAGTCAGGAAATTGGCAAGCACACGCGCAAAGTTTTCATGGACGATTTGCAGTGTACGCATCTGTTCTTTTGAAAATTTATTCGGTCTGCGAAAATCGTATAACTTGACAGCACCGGCTGCAAAATTCCCGCCTTCCGCTTCCTCGGCAATCTGTCCTTTTGAGAGCGCCTGAATCAAAGAGTCGATTTCCGACTGAGACAATACCTCTTTCATTACCTCACCACCTTTGGTACTGTATATTTCGCCGGCATAGGCCGATTTCCTGTTTAGTCGCCAGATTTTTCAGCTTTTTGGACAAACCGGAAAATAAAGCAGGATTATGAAATTTTCAGACGAATTATAACCTATTACGGCGCTTTTAGGCGATTTCTTGCAGCACAGGAATATATCTCGTCTGCCCATAAACGAAATACCGCAAAGAAAGAAAGAGAGGTCTGTCTATGGCTCAGGATAACGAGTGGACGCTTACCGTCAGCCAAAATGCTATGTTAGCAGCGCTTTCTGTAAATCAAGAAGCCGACGTTGAAGCCGGGCAGATTCTTGCTGCCCTGAGTAAAGCCGGTATTTGTTATGGTATCAGGGAGACGGCGATTGAGCAAGCTCTGGCACAACGCAATAAACCGCTTACTGTGGCAAAAGGAACTCCCTTAATCCCGGGCACAGCCGACAGCCTGACATTTCATCTGCCGGAGAGCCTCCTCTCAGAAGAAATCGCTTTTACCATCCGCAAAGATATGCACCGCTCTGCTGAAATTCCTTTTGTAAAGGCGGGAGAAAAACTTGTCACGAGAATACCAGGCAATCCCGGTGTTGCCGGAAAAGACATTTTCGGCAAACCACTGAAACCGCCTGTCTTCCCCCAGATTCAGCTGCGCGCAATGAGCGGCACAGCCTTAAGCGAGGACGGCCAAACGATACTGGCCACAATCAGCGGGCGACCTCATCTGCGCCGAGAAGGGAATATCTTTCGCTTGCAAGTAATGCCGACATTTATCCACAAAGGCGATCTTACCATAGAGGCAGGACATCTCTCTTTCCAGGGAGACATCACCATTACAGGCTGTGTCTTAGAGAACGTCTCTGTTTTGGCGAGCGGCAGCGTAGACGTTCTTGGCAATGTGATCGAAGCGCGCATCAAAGCCGGTCAAACAATACAAATTAGAGGCAACGCTATCGCCTGCCACCTTTCTGCCGGCGCTGCCCTGCCTGTCTCGGCTGAGATTAGTCCCATAATAGCTGAAATAATCCTGGAACTAGCCTCCTTTTTTGACGTTCTAGAACAATTAGATAAGCGCGGACAACTGTCCGTCTTGCCGTTTCCGACTATTGCCGCGCAGCTGCTGTCAATAAAGTTTCCGCGCTATGCTGAACTGCTCCGGCAACTAAACGAACTATTACGAGAACAAACAAACACAGCGGAAAAAAATGCGACTGTAGCAGAAGCGCTCATGCTGGCGGAAAGCCTTCAGCCTCAGTCTTGGGCAGACCGCGAGCAACTGCAAGACGCTGTTTCCCGTGCCTTAGAATTGCGCAATAAGCTTGACAAGGCTGCTCTGCAGCTTGGCGATATTTATTTGTCATATGCGCTAAACAGCACCATTTCTGCCACCGGCAAGATTATGATTCGCGGACAAGGCTGCATCCATTCCACTTTAGAAGCAGGCCAAGAAGCGCATATCCAGGGAAAGCTGCGCGGCGGTACGGTACGCGCTAAAACGATATATGTCAAGGAAGCCGGCTCGGAGGCCGGTGCGGTCACGACTCTCCAGGCGAGCGGCAAAGGCTGGATTGATGTGGACAAGGCTTACGAAAATACAGTCTTTATCGTTGGCAAAGGAGTCCTGAAAATCAGCGAGACTGTAGGCAAAAGCCGTTTTGTCATCGATAAAGAAGGGTATGCAGCCTTACTTAACCGTCACTGATTCGTCTTTCCGCAATGCGCATGCTTGCTTTGTAATCGGCATTATGGGGGTCCAAGCGAAAAGCTTTGTTATACCAGTGCCAGGAGAGCCCCCACTCTCCAAGCCCAAAATAGGCGAACCCCAGCGCGGCGGAGCACTTTGCGTCTGTGGGGTCTAAGCGCAAAGCCTGTTCAAGATATGGCAACGCCCGTTTGGCCTGTCCTTCCCGGCAACAAACAATTCCTAAATTTAAAAAGAGCGGCGCATGATGGTGACAATTTCGGACAGCCTGTTCATAAGCCCAAAGTGCCGCTTGATTTTCTTTGCGTTTAGCCCAACAGTTCCCTAAATTATAAAAGGCGAGCCAATAATCAGGCTCACAAACTGCGGCTGAGAGCAGATAATAAATCGCTTCATGGTCTGCGCCGCGCAGTATGGCCAATACGCCTTGCCTGTTATATTCTGCCGCCGAATCTTTGAGACTTCCTCTTTGCTGTTTTTGATTTTGTTGAAGAGAAAAACGCATAAATATCCCTCCGGCAAATTTTTCCTTACAGGAAAGTATAATCACCGGAGGGATTATTTATGCGAAAAAATCTTTCTAGCGCCGGATTTGATTTGCGATACTCCACATTTCATCTGATGTCCGCAACGCTCTGGAATTTAACTCAAAAGCCCGCTGACTCGCCAAAAGATTCACTAATTCTTCACTCAGATCTACATTAGAACTTTCTAAGTAGCCCTGCATAAGCTTTGTCGCATTCCCCGGCGCTCTGTTTTCCGCCTCGCCGGAGGCTTCCGTAGCAAGCAGCAGATTTCCCCCAAGATGTTCAAGTCCCTGAGGATTGTTAAAAAAGGCTAACGTCACCGTCCCCAACGCCACCTGATCTCCATCAGCTTCAACCGCGAATACCTGCCCCTGTGGCGAGATATTTATTTCCTGTTGCCCCACAGGCAAACCGGGAAAGATCACCCGTTTGCCCTCTGCAGTCACCAAGTTTCCCGCCGCGTCCAAAGAAAAAGAGCCGTCACGGGTATAAGCTATTCTGCCGTCCGGCAGTTGCACCCGGAAAAATCCTTCGCCCACCACGGCCACGTCCAACGCCCTGCCGGTCTGCAGATAGGTACCTGCCCGCAGATCGGCACGAACTGCGCCAACAGCGCTGCCTACACCCGCGGTACTCGGCCGCTCCCCCGCTGCGACAGGCGCCACCGCATTGCCCCGACGCTCCAAAGACTGGTAGAGAAGATCATGAAAAACTGTTGTTTTCTTCTTGAAGCCGGTGGTGTTCACATTGGCAATGTTATTGGCAGTCACATCAATTTTTTCCTGTTGCGCCCTCATACCTGAAGCCGCATTCCAAAGGCTGCGTAACACCAGCTATTCCCCCTTAACGAAGTGAACCGATTTCATTAACAGCTTTGCCAAGTAACTCATCATGGGCTTGCAGTGCGCGTTGGTTTGTTTCATAAGCGCGCTGCGTGGCGATCATTTTTACCATTTCCTGAATAACCTGGATATTGGCAGACTCAAGAAATCCCTGTTGTACTTGAGCTGCAGACGGCAGTATAGCCTGTCCGCCGGCGTCAAACAATGTTTCTCCCTGTTTGCTTAGCAATTCCTGTTCGGCAAACCCCACCAGCCGCAACTGACCAACCGGTGCTCCGTCCACAAAAAGTCTGCCGTCATTATCCGCCGTCAGTTCCCCCGCCGGAATTTGCAGATATCCTTCCGTTCCCATCACCCGGTGTCCTGTGTCAGTCTGTAAAAACCCGTCGGCATCCACCGTGAAGGCGCCGTTACGTGTAAAGCGCAAACCTTGAGCCGTCTCTACCGTGAAAAAGCCGGAGCCCGCCAAGCCAAAATCGAGTTTTCTGCCTGTTTCCCGCAGTGCCCCTTGTTCATGGACGGTGTGAGTACCGGCAACCAGCGAACCTGTACCCAAAGTTCCGATAATCGGCTGCACCGGCAAGGGATTGCTATCTCCCACTCGCAGCACCGGCAATTCTGCTTGGGCACGCTGCAGAGCCAGATCACGCTTAAATCCCGTCGTCTCACTGTTTGCCAAATTATTGGTGATTGTTTCCTGACGGGCAGATTCAACCATCATTCCGCTTGCCGCTGTGTAAAGACCCCTAATCAAAATCATCCCGCCTTTCTTTGCGCAAAATTTGCTACTCTGTGACCGGCTCCTCCTCTGCGAAAGGAACAACTTCATGCGGATAGACCATGCCCTGTTCCCGTGCCATCCTTTCCAGTTCGGCAAGAGGAATAGGTCTTGCGCCCTGCAGCAAAACAAGCAAAGCAGCCAGCAAGAGACCTAAGCCAAAACCCAACAAGAAATGCCAATTCAATTCTCCTATTTTCGCAAGCCGAGTATTAATTCCACTTCACCCCGTCCTATTTCAAGCTCCACAGCCATATCCGCCACATCTTTGCCTTGATCTGCCAAGCGATAGATTTGCTCACGGCGATAGCGGTCTCCTTCCGGGGCAACCCGTGCCACCGGATTATTCAAGACGGCTTCCGCCCGGCTGATAAGCCGCTCGAGTTGCTGCAACCTATGCTCTACTGCCGCACGCTGCTTTTCCAACCGTGACACCAAATGCTGAAAGACCTGATTTTTTTCATCCAACTCAGCCAAAGCGGCTTCCACCGACTCCTGCAACTCAAAGAGAATCACCAATTCACGATTCAATGGTTTACCTACCTCTGCACGCAAAGCATCGTCAAACGGTTCCCTATTTTTTTGAACCAATTTGGCGGAAGCAAGCAACACCAGCGCTAAGCCGATTAACAAAAGCAAGTATACCATAACTTCACTCCCGTGTTTTGGCTATTGTGATCACTATGCCACAACTGTTCACTCTTCTGTCAGGGCGGTGCGCAGGCGCGCTACAATACGCGCATGCAACTGACAAACCCGCGATTCCGATACGCCAAGCACTAAGCCTACTTCCTTCAGCGTCAGTTCCTCCTGATAATAAAGAGCAAGTAATTGTTGCTGACGTTCCGGCAATTCTTTAATGGCCGCCGCCAAGCGTTCTTTTTCCTCGACAGCTATCAGCCGCTCCAGTGTCGTTGTTTCCGGGCCTTCGGCCTCCGGTGCGGCAAACAAAGTGTCCTCCATAGACAACACTGCGCCGCAGTTAATCATCGTTAATGTCTTGCGCAGCTGCTCCACCGCCAGTTGTAAATAGTCAGCCACTTCTTCCAGCTCCGGCTCTCTGCCCAGTTTAGCCGCCAAAAGCTGGGAAGCGCGATCCACTTCCCGCATCTGACGCAAAAGAGAGCGTGGCAGCCAACACAAACGACGCAGCTCATCCAGCATAGCGCCACGGATCCTCAGTGTGGCAAAAGACTCAAAGCGAACTCCTCTGTTGGGGTCGAATCGTTGCATAGCCTCCAGCAAGCCGAGCACACCGGCTTGCACCAAGTCGTCACGATTAACATGAGCCGGCAAGCCCAACGCCAGACGCCCCGCGTGCAAACGCACAAGCGGCAGGTATTGACTTACCAGTTCACTTTGCACCCCTGCTGCTTTTGTTTCCTGGTATTTCAACCAGAGGTTAGTTCCGCTCATCGATTTCGCCCCCGTCAAATTTGGGTTCTTTGGCGCATCATGCTAAAGACATAGGAGATAATTCGTTCCTGCGCTGCTTCACTAATTCCCTGGAAACAAACACCAAAGCGAAAAGAGCGCTGCCACTCGTCTTCTGTAACCCAGCTAACTTTACCGCTTAAAATCAATTCCTGGGGATTGCCGTCATTTAGCTTGAGGCGCAGCAAAACCTGTGACCCCATTTGCACGGCGGTGCTTGTATAAATCTGCAGTCCGCCGCCGGAAATATCAATTATTTTTCCTGTTTTTTCCTCACAGCCTTCCGGCATCAGAGTAACGTCCGACTGAGAATAAAAATAAAAGCGCACCGGAAGGGTGATGGGAAAGCGAACAAAGCTGCGGCGCTGCTTGCGGGTAAAAAATGCAGGGCGGGAAAGCAGCACCAGCGGCACATGATTTGACTTTCTCCGGCCAAGCACTTTAGCCTGAAAACCGTAGAAAGCATCGCTGACAGCAAATTCCACGCTGACTATTTCGCCTGTATGAAGAAGAAGGTATTTACCTTGCCTGTAAGGAACCGTCACAGAAATTGTTTCTCCATCAAGTTCTTGAATTAAACTCTTAAAACGCTCGCCGTCCGGCAGTTGCATGATTTCAATTTTTTGTTGTACATGTAACCACTTCTTCTTTGTCATCACCCAACCATCCTTCCGGCTCAGTTTTCCAGCAGTTTTGTCAGCCGGCTCAAAAAACCGCTGATTCCTCGCGATTTTTCCGGAACAATTTCTAATAGTTTACCGGCAATATTTTGCACATCCTGGGTTGCCCTGGTACGGGGAAAAAGGGTCAGGAATGGCTGTTGCTGTTTGACAGCATGAACCACCTGTTGGTCACTGCAGATTTCCCCCAAGAAACGCACATCAAGCTGTAAAAATTTGCGGCTCACTTCCGCAAAGCGTTCCGCGATATTAACAGCCTCGCGGTGACCGCTCACCTGGTTAACTACCAGCTTTACCTGTTGGTGAAGCTTATGCTTTGCCACCACTTTAATCAATCCGTAGGCATCGGTAATGGCAGTAGGTTCAGGAGTTGTGATTACAATCAGTTCATCTGCGGCGGAAACAAAAGACAAAACGGCACGAGAGAGACCGGCGCCGGTATCAATCAAAAGAATATCCGCCATATTCTCCAGTCCGATTAAATTGTCCATCAGTCGCTCTCGTTGCACTGACGACAAATTTGCCATTTCCGTCAAACCGGAGCCGCCAGGCACAATTTTAAGCCCGTCCGGCCCGCTGATGATAATTTCTTCCAAGGATTTAGTCCCTTGCACCACATCATACAAGTTATGCAACGGCAAAAGCCCCAAAATAATATCCACATTTGCCAGACCCAAGTCGGCATCCATAATCGCCACCCGCTTGCCCAAACGGGAAAGGGCAATAGCTAAGTTAACCACCAGATTTGTTTTGCCGACTCCCCCTTTACCGCTGGTGACAGTAATCACCCTGGGGATTCTTTTTTGTTTAATAATCACCCGCCTTGAGTCTGCCGCCAAGGCAAGTTGACGAAAACGCTCCGCTTGGTCAGACATGCTGCTCAACCCCTAGGATCAGTTTTGCCAGCCTTTCCGCGTTGGCTCCTTCCAGATCATCAGGCACATTCTGGCCGGTAGTAATATATGTCAACGGCAAGCTGGTTGAGGAAGAGGTATTTAACAGCACGCCAAAAGTATCTGTCTCATCCAGCTTAGTGAAGATCAGCCGGTTAAAATTGACTTTGGCGAAATTAGCCATAATCCGGTATAAATCTTTTGTTTTTGTAGTGGCACTCAAAACAAGAAATATTTCCGGACTTAGGAGACCAGCCATGAACGAGGAAAGTTCTGACACCTGCATAGAGTTTTTTGAGTTGCGCCCCGCCGTATCCACTAAAATCAGTTCACGGTCTGCCAGACGCTCCAGTGCGCGCGGCATATCTTTCGGTGTCATCACTACTTCGATAGGCATGCCGGTAATGTCGGCATAGGTGCGCAGTTGTTCAACCGCCCCGATACGGTAGGTATCAATAGTAATCATTCCTACCTGCTTATTATGATACAGCGCAAAGCGCGCTGCCAGTTTCGCAAGCGTAGTAGTTTTTCCGACACCTGTCGGTCCGACGAAAGCTAAGATGCGGGCAGTATCCGGCAAGTCGGCAACGCGCAGCCTTTCGCGCACTTTTTTCAACAGAATCAACTCAATTACTTCGTCAGAAAGGGCATTTTCAACCGCAAAATCTTCGTGAATTTCTGTTAGAATTTGCTGTGCCAGCGCCGGTTCCACATCATTTTCAATCAGACGCTGCATCCAACGGTAAAAAGGACCTTTCTCCTCAATATTTTGTTTCTGCTGCCGATTTACCAGCTGGTTTACCAGCTTTTTCAGTTCGCTAAGCTCTCCTTGCAATTTTTGTTCCTGAAAATCTCTTTCCCGGGCGGCACCGGCCTGCCAAGGTGACGGCGTGGAGTCCACAGCGGCAGTAATTTCAACCTTCACAGGTGCGAAAAAACCGCGCAAACCTTTTTCACGCACTTTACGGCTATCGATAATAACGGCTTCAGGTCCCAATTCCTTTTTGATCTGCAGCATGCCTTCCTGCACATTTTCCACACAATATTTTTTGATCTTCACCCTTGGCTCACCATCCCTACCGATTCTACTTCTAATCCGGGAATAATTTCATTGAAAGAGAGGACGGCCAGACTTGGCAGAAACCTTTCTGTCAATCGCTTAAACGGTAACCTGATTCGCGCCGATGTAAGCACCACCGGACTGCGTCCCTGGGAGATCACCTGTTCTGCCCGCACCGAAAGTTCAGCCATCATCTTCTGCAGCATTTGCGGATCGATCACCGGGTAAATACCTGTCGACGTCGCTTGCAAAGAGTCTGCCAACTTCTGTTCAAGCCGCGGATCAAGAGAAATAACTTGCAGTTTGCCGTCGTGGACATATTGACGGCAAATAGTCCGCGCCAACGATTGCCGCACATAATCAGTCAACAAATCAGTCTCGCGGCTTGTACGCGCGTAGTCAGCCATTGTCTCAAAAATTGTTACCAAATCGCGGATTGAGACGCGTTCCTTTAATAAATTTTGGAGTACTTTCTGAACTTCTCCCACAGTCAGCAGCTCAGGCAGCAACTCATCGATTACTGCAGGCTGTTTTTCCTTTACCAGGTCAATCAGCGACTTTACTTCCTGACGCCCTAAAAGCTCATGGGCATAAGCTTTAACCGTTTCGGTAAGATGTGTGATCAGCACGGTGATTACATCGACCACAGTATAACCCAGCATCTCAACCGCTTCTCTCTTCTCAGCAGGAATCCAAGTGGCCGGCAGACCGAAAGTCGGCTCCCTGGTGGGGTAACCTTCAAGTTGATGATGACTATCAAAATCCAGCGGATTCATGGCGAGATAATAACCGGGTCGCAACTCACCGCGGGCGATCTCATTGCCCTTTAATTTGAAAACATAATTTCCCGGAGGCAGTTGCAAATTATCGCGAATACGAATGGGCTGCACCACAATTCCGAGCTCGAGCGCACATTGTCTGCGGCTGGCGGTGATCCTCTCCAAAAGGTCTCCGCCTTGGTCCTGGTCTGTGAGCGAAATCAGACTGTAGCCGATTTCAATTTCCATTGGTTCTACCGCCAGCAGATTCATCACATTTTCAGGCGGAGCAGGCGTTGCTTCTTTTTTGGCGGATGCCTGGGAAATGGCGCGCTTTTCATCCTCTTTTTGTTCATCGAGCAAGATATATGCCGCAAAAGCGGTGGCAAGCGAAAGCAGGAAAAACGGGAAGAAAGGAATCTGAGGAACCAAAGCGAGCGCGAGCAAAATTCCGCTGCTAAGCATCATCACACGTGGGAAGCTTAGCAATTGCTTGGACAAATCCCGGCCAAAACTTCCTTGCGAGGTATTGCGCGTCACCAACAAACCTGCCGCGGTCGCAACCAAAAGCGCCGGAATTTGCGTCACCAAGCCGTCTCCTACCGTGAGCAGAATATACTTTTGCAGCGCTTCCTCAAAGGAAAAGCCCAATTGTATCATCCCGATGGCAAACCCTCCGAGGATGTTGACGAGTACAATTACAATCCCGGCAATGGCATCACCCCGCACAAATTTGCTGGCACCGTCCATCGCCCCGTAAAAATCTGCTTCCGCTTGCAATGTTTGTCGTCTGCTTCTAGCCGTATGTTCGTCAATCAAGCCGGCGTTAAAATCGGCATCTATACTCATTTGCTTACCGGGCATAGCATCGAGCGTAAAGCGGGCGGACACTTCAGCCACGCGTCCGGCGCCGCTGGTAATAACCACAAACTGAATTACTGTGATAATAATAAAAATGATTAGACCGACCGCATAATTGTTACCCGCCACAAAATTACCGAAAGCGGCAATCATCGCGCCTGCTTCACCGCGACTAAGTATCAGTCTGGTGGAAGAAACATTTAAAGAAAGACGGAAAAGGGTAATCACGAGCAGCAAGGAAGGAAAGACAGAAAACTGTAAAGTTTGCGTTGTAAATAATGTTAAAAGCATGATCGTCAGCGACAAGGCAATAGACAAGGTTAAGAGTAAATCCAATAGCAAGGGAGGAATAGGGATGATAATAATCATCACCACCGCCACCACCGCAGCCGCCACGAGCATATCTGCATTTTGCATCATACCCAGCCATCCGCGGCGGGCAAAAGTTCTCGCCAAGATTATGCCATCCTCTCAAAGCAGGCAGTCACTGCTTTAGCGCAACTTATAAACAAGCGCCAGAATTTCCGCCACTGCTTGGTAAAGTTCCACCGGGATCTCCTGCCCAATCTCCACCTGGTCATAAAGCATTCTTGCCACCTGCTTGTTTTCCACCAGGGAAACGCCATGTTCCGTCGCCACATCGCGAATCCTTTTTGCCATCAGCGCTGCTCCTTTTGCTACCACCACCGGCGCTTCATCCTCTGTTTCACGGTAGCGAACTGCAACCGCCAAAGCTGTAGGGTTTGTGATTACTACTGTGGCACTCGGCACATCCTGCATCATGCGTTGCATAGCAATTTTGCGCTGTTGTTCTCGCAGACGGCCACGCAATTGCGGATCTCCTTCTGTCTGCTTAAATTCCTCTTTGACTTCCTGTTTTGTCATTTTCAGATTCTGGTTATGCTCATAGCGTTGATAAAGATAATCCATCAGCGAAAGGGCGAAAAAAACTGCGGCGATTCTAAGCGACATATTCAAGGTAAGTGAGCGGATTGTTTCCCACAGACCGCCGGCGTCCTGGTAAAGCGTAAGCAGCAGTGTCTCCAGATTGTTGCGGATAAACAGAACGACTACGATTCCCACAAGAAATATTTTCAGCAGCAACTTAACCAGTTCAAAGAGTGACCGTTTCGAAAAACTTTTTTTAAAGCCCTCCACCGGATTTAACCTGTTTAATTGCGGATTGAGCGGTTCGGTGGTAAAAAGAAAGCCTACCTGCAGGTAATTTACTAACAGACCGGTCAACAAAGCGGTTAAAAATAATGGCAGTGTCAGCAGAAAGTAATCTCCAAAGACAGCCAGAGACAGGCTGCGGAAATTGCCGTGCGTCAGCACCCCCCCGCCCATAAGCAAGTAACGGACTGTCATCTGGGTAAAATAGGCAAATAATAATTCTCCGGCGGCGAGAAAAAACCCTGTTACCGCAAGTAAATTAACCGCAGAATTTAATTCTGCCGACTTAACCACCTGACCCCTTTTGCGCGCTTCCTCTTTGCGCCGCGGAGTGGCATCTTCCGTCTTGTCCCCTTCAGCAAAAAGCTGCAGGTCAAGTCGCCCATGTGTAATTAAAAGAGGCCAAAAAGGGTGGCAATCTGACTCTGCATGCGGGCAAAGACAGTGATCATCAGGCTTGCCAGGTACGGGAAGATCAGATAAACGATAAATAACGCAACCCCCACCTTTAGCGGCATCCCCTCCATAAAGACATGTATTTGGGGAACCGTTTTAGAGAGCAGACCAAGCGCCAGGTCGGAAAAGATTAATACCGCAACGACAGGGGCTGCCAGTTGAAATGCAACCAAAAACATCTCAAACACAAACTGCATAAATTGCGGGATTAAATGCGGAGAAAAAACTGCGCTGCCCGGCGGAATTATTTCCACCGAACGGGACAAAGCCAAAAATAGCTGATGATGCCCGCTGAGCGAAAGATAAAAGACTAAGGCAAAAAGATAATAAAATTGTTCAAAAATTGTTATCTGGCTGCCAAATTGCGGATCAAAAATAGAGGCCATCATTAAGCCGGATTGCATATCCACAAGCTGCCCCGCAAGCCTGACAGCGCTAAAGATTAAAAGCACCAGAAACCCTAAAGTCAAACCAAAAAGTACTTCCGAACCCACCGCCAAAAAATATGTAATAAAATGTGCCGGCAGTTCAGGTGTCGCGGGAGGATTCGCCAGAAAAATCAGCAGAGCCAGCAAGCCGGCAAAACCCACTTTCGCCAAAGCCGGGATGCCTTGCCAAGAAAAGAAAGGAAGCACAGCAATCAGGGCGGTAAAGCGGGTGAACAGCAAAAAGAAAACAGACCATTGCTCAAGAGTCATCTGCCGCTAAGACCCAAAAGTGCCTAGATGAGCAAAAATGCTAAGTGTAAGCTGGATCAGCATATTAAGCATCCAGCCGCCAAAAAACAACATGCTGATAAAGACGGCAACAATTTTCGGCACAAAAGTTAATGTTGGTTCCTGAATCTGTGTGGTAGCCTGAAACACACTGACACTCAGACCGACAACCAAGCTGATAATCAGCACCGGGGCGGAAATATACAAGGTGGCTAAGACCGCCTCCCGGGCGACCGTCAGGACAAGTTCTTGTGACATAATTATCATCCCCGTCCTATACGAAACTCTCTACTAAAGACTGGACCACCAAATGCCAGCCGTCAACCATCACAAACAATAATAATTTAAAGGGCAAGGAAACCATTACAGGAGGCAGCATAAACATCCCCATCGACATCAATGCGCTTGCGACAACCATATCTATCACCAGAAAGGGGATAAAAATCATAAACCCCATCTGAAATGCTGTCTTCAATTCAGAAATCACAAAAGCGGGAATCAAAACGTGCAGCGCCACATCGTCACGTGAGCGGGGCCTTTCTTCATTGGCAATATTTATAAAAAGCGCCAAATCTTTTTCCCGCGTGTGGCGGAACATAAACTCACGCATAGGCAGCATCGCCGTCGTCAGCGCTTGATTAAAATCGATTTCATCCGCAAGGTAAGGCTGAATAGCCGTCGTATTCACCTCTTGGTAGACCGGAGCCATGATAAAAAATGTCAGAAATAATGCCAAGCCAATCAATACCTGATTTGGCGGGATCTGCTGAGTGCCCAAAGCGTTGCGAACAAAAGAGAGCACGATCACAGTCCTGGTAAACGATGTCATTAATGCCAAAATCGCGGGGACAAGCGTCAAAACAGTAAGCAACAGCAACAGTTGCAGCGAACCAACCACCTGTTCCGGCTCGGTGGCGGTGCCTAACTCAAGATTGAGATTGGGGATAGGAATGGCCGGCTGAGCAAAAACGGGTGAGACAAGCAGCAGTGTCGCCAAAAAAAAGCTGCAAAGACTAAAAATGAGCGTCTTTTTTTTGCATTTACTCATCTTCCTGCTCTTTCCTCTCTTTTACCCGTCGGGCTCGGCGTAATAGCTGCCTGCTCAACCTGGCTGTTTCTGCCTTGCTCTTTGCTAAAATTGCCGCAAAATCGGGTGGAAGCTGAGTTTCTCCATCCGGCAGATGCAGCTCAGCGGCAGGAATCTCCGCCAGGCATTCTATTTTTGTCGGCGTCAGGCCGATTAACAAAAAACGCTCCCCCACTTTTACCAGACAGAGTGCTCCGCGCATGCCAAGCGGAATGCGTTCCACCACAGTCATGTTACTTTTGCGCCTTGTCTGAGTCCCTTGCAGCAAAGGCAATCCATAGCGCGTTGACCACCAGGCAAGAGCAAGTACGAACAACAGAGAAAAGAGTACTTGCAAAAATGCCAGAAAACCATCCATCACACTTGCCCCTTTTCCTCTGAGTCGGCGGCCTTTTCGCCTAAATGCGCTACCCGAAAAGCAAAATTATCATTGATAACCACAACTTCACCGCCGGCTAACGGCTTGCCGTTTACACAAAGAGAGATGTTCTCTCCCGCCAGCTTATCCAACTTAATCAATGAATTTTTCTGCAAGGAAAGTATTTCCCGCACAGTCAATGTGACGCCGCCCAACTCAAGCGCCAAGGTAACCGGCACAAGATTAAAGAAACCTACTTCCCTGCATTTTTCCCCGCCGATACTCTTCTGCAGTTCCGGAAACTCTACCCGCTCCACTTCCTGAAGCGGTAAACTTTTTAGCTCCGCAACTGCTGTTTGCGCCGGTTGTCCCTTTTCTTCCCGGTTTTTTTTTAGTTCCTCCTCGGGATCCAGTCGCTTAACCAGCTCTTCTATTTCCTTAGCCGACAAAAAAGAAGACACAAGGCTACCCTCCGCATGCGCTTACTGAACAAGCAAATCTGTAAAATAGATTTCTTTAATTTCCCCGCTGGTCAAAAGGGCATTTAAGTTTTTGATAAGCTCCGCCCGCAGTCTGGCAACTCCCTCGCCGGTAGCCATATCTTCCGTGGAAAAGCTGCGCAGCACCTTGATGACCATATCGCGGATCTGCACACTGCGTTGCTCCAACTCTCTTGACATTCCCCTGTCTGCATACCCCAGAGCAATAGTTGCCCTCAGATAACGACGCTGCTCCCTGTCGGACAGATTGACAGTAAAATCCTCCGGCCCGTGAATCAACAAAGGCTCTTCTTTCTCCGGCTGATTAGCGCCCGTATCTTGATTGGCCTGTACAAAAAAGGCATAGAAGCCCAACCCTCCGCCGAGCAGTGCCAAAACCATTACCGCGATTAACAGCAGTTTTGTCTTGTTTTTGCCGGGTTGTTTGTCTTTTTTTTCACTGCTCATTTTGCGTCGCCTCCCCGTCAAGTAAATTAAGGTCTGAAATAATAATATTGACCCGGCGGTTTTGGGCGCGCCCGGCGACCGTTAAATTTGTAGCCAGCGGTTGAAATTCACCGTAACCGGTTGCGATAAAACGCTCGGCAGGCAAATTCTGCTGCTCGCTGAAAAAACGCACTACCCTGACGGCTCTGGTCACGGAAAGCTCCCAGTTTGACGGGAATTGCGCCGTATTTATCGGCACATTGTCTGTATGTCCCTCCACAATAATCTGATTTGGCACTTCCGCAATAATCCCTGCCACTTTCTGCAATATTACCTGTGCTTCCTGCCTGATTTCCGCCCTGCCGGAATCAAACAAAACCCGATCCTGTATTTCCAGCACTACCCCGCGCTCCTCGATACGCGTTTTAATCGTTCCTTCCAAACCTTCTTGCCGCAAATGCTCCTTAACCTCCTGATATGTTACCAGTACATCCTCAAACCTATGGTCGATAGCAAGCTCAATCATCTCGCCCCGGGACGGGTCAGGCGACAACTCCATAATCCCCCGCTCTCCCAAAAAAGAAATTTGAATAGATGACATGATCTGCTGAAATTTCTGGACATCGAGTACGGAAAAAGAATAAAGCAGCACAAAGAACGCCAGCAACAAAGTCACCATGTCGCCGTAAATAGTCATCCACTCCGGAGCACCGGTTGCCTGATGCCGCTCCCTCTTTTTTTTAGGCATTGTCGTAGACCACTTCTTCGCCGCTCTCCGTTGTCTGCTCAGAGTTTTTACGCTCCATCTTTTCCCGCTGGCTGGGCGAGGCGAAAGCCTTCATTTTCTCTTGTAAAATACGCGGGTTTGTTCCGGCCTGAATAGCAAGGATTCCCTCCACCACCGCCTCCTTCAAGGAGATTTCCGCATCGGAACGAAGCGCCAGCTTGCCGGCTATGGGAATAAAAATCAGGTTAGCCATCAATGCGCCGTAGAAGGTGGTCAAGAGAGCCACCGCCATCCCGGGGCCGATTGCGGCAGGATCTTGCAAATTAGTCAACATTTGAATCAAGCCGATCAGCGTGCCGATCATTCCGAAAGCCGGCGCGAGTGAACCCCATGTCCGAAAAACGTCTTGACCCAAACGGTGTCGTGTAGCGGTGGAAGCAATTTCCGTATCCATGATATCTCTGATGATGGCGGGATCCAGCCCGTCAATCACCATTTGCAGTCCGTTGACAAGAAAGGAGTCATCCAAAGCGCTTAGATCGTCTTCCAAAGCCAGCAGTCCCTCGCGCCGCGCCTTTTGCCCGAGACGCACAAAAAGCTGAATCAACTCTCCGATATCGCCAACTTCGCTTAAAAAGGCATTTTTTGTTACACGGACAACCATGCTGATCTGCTGCATCTGAAAACTGATTAAGAGCGCGGCAAAGGACCCTCCCACCGTAATCATCAGCGAGGGAAGATTCCAAAAAAGCAGGATGCTTCCGCCTAAGGCGATGGAACCCAGCACCAGGGATAGGCCTAAGCCTATCCCCAAGATAGTCATAGAATCCATGCGTTGTCCCATAATCAGCTCACCTCGTATGCTTAACGCTTCAGGTTAACCACTTCCTGCAACAAATCGTCTGAAGCGGAGATCATCCGGGAATTAGCCTGGAAAGCGCGGGAAGTGGTAATCATTTCCGTAAACTCCACAGACAGATCCACATTGGACATTTCCAGCGTAGCAGTTTCGATCATGCCCCGTCCCTCCAGACCGGCACCACCGATGCGGGGCAGCCCTGAGTTAGAGGAAATCTGAAACATATTGGCTGCCGCTTTCTGCAATCCTTCCGGATTGGGGAAGCCGGCAAGCGCCACCTGTCCTAAAGCAACTACTAGGCCGTTGGTGTAAACGCCGTTAATCACCCCGGTGTTGCCAATCATAAAGCTCTCCAACTCGCCCACCGGGAAGCCGTCTTGGGAACGAACCATTGCGCTGCTTCGTCCCACCACCTGGGTAAGCCCGGAAAAATCAACGGCGACACTTAGCGGTGCTACTCCCGGCGGAGAAAAGCCAATGGGACCGCCGGTAGAAGCGGTAAGATTGCCTGATGCATCGAAAGTTAACGTACCGCTGCTGCCGGCAGTCATGACATGAGCGCCGCTTGTGGCAGCCCAGCTCCAGGCGTTGCTTGCCGTCTTAGTAAGCGCTATCGAGATAGTATGCATCCCGCCTTGAGAGTCATATGCTATCACTTCGGCTGTATGCGAGGGCAGAGCCGGCGGGCCCGGGTGAATAGCAGTCAACGCATCTAAGTTGCCGCCTAAAACTAAGTTTTCAGTAGCCCTCGTATTAACCCGGTTACCGATAGGAATATTAAGCGTGCGCAACGGTAAATTGGTGTCAATATTGCCTGCGGCGTCGGCTGCCCAACCGAGCGGCTTAAAGCCGTTGGACGCATTTACCAGATCTCCGTCGGCACCGACAGAAAAGGCGCCGTCCCGCGTGTAAAACCGGTTTATGCCATCGCTCATCACAAAGAAACCGTTGCCCTGGATAGCTAAATCTGTTAAGCGCCCGGTGTTTTGCAAACTGCCTTGGTTATGGATCGTATCAATCGCTCCGATACTCATTCCCAAACCTACCTGGGCGGGATTGATCCCTCCCCTGCCTAATTGAGGCGCGCTGGCGCCGCGGATATTTTGACTCAAAATATCCTGGAAACGCACCCGCCCGCCTTTAAAAGCGGTCGTATTAACGTTGGCGATATTGTTACCGATCACATCCATCTTAACCTGATGGTTACGCAGACCGCTTACCGCCGTAAATAAAGACCTTTGCATAAAGATACCTCCTTAATTTGAGGGGATGGCCGTTTCTCTCACTCCACGGCCGTGGCTTCCTCGAAAAGAGGTCCGGCCACTTATTTAATAATCACTGCACTGTCTATATTCGTGAATACATGAGCACGCATATCTTCGCCACCCAAGGCGGTAATAATTGTTCTGTTTTTAACGCTTGCCACCAAGGCTAACTCATCATACAACAATAGAGAAGAACGTGCTCCCTTTTTTTCGGCTGCGCTGACAGCCTGATTGATTTTAGTCAGTTCATTTTCTCCCAGTGTAATCCGTCTCTCCTGCAAGCGTTGCAACGCATGGGCGGAAAATTTCACTGCTTCCTGTTTTTGCAGTGTCTCCTGCCAAAGCTGGCCAAAAGCTGTCGCCTCTGTCCCATTTTGCCTCTGCGGCGCTTTGGCTGGAACCTGACCCGCGGCAGGTGTCACAACTTGTCCCGGGAAACGGATATTGCCAGAATTCATTACTTTTCACCGCCTGTTTTAATACCGATTTATTAAGCTTGCCAAACACGCTGCTAAAGATTCGCCGCACTGACGGACAACAACTTCTCAAGCCCATGGCGAACTCCGTCAATTACAAGCAGCGGCTTGCCTTGTTCGTATTCCACGGCGCTGACCGTGCCGGAAACCGGCTTGCCTTCTTCGCCCGCCACAGTGACGGCTAAACCCAAATATACCGGAGCAAGGCTTGCAAAGCTGTTTGTCTCCTTAGACTGCAATCTCGCCAGCTCTGTCAATGTGGCATTAACATTCTGCAGTTGTTCGAGCGAGGTAAACTGCGCCATCTGCGCTACAAAAGCGCTGTTATCCTGCGGTTTTAAAGGGTCCTGGTAGCGCAGTTGTGTCACAAGCAGCTTCAGAAATACATCTTTACCGAGAGTCTGCATGGCACCGGTAGGTTTTTGCGCCGCAGCCGACGTTTGCGGATTGCCCCCTGCAGCCGTTATCATAGTCATTTGCCAATCACCTCCCTTGTTTTACTCAGATGTTTTATCAGACACGTACATCCACCAAAGCTTGACGCAGACTGACAGGCAAGCCTCCCCCCTTTTCCGCAGCTACAGTTGCCATAGCAGGCCGCTTACCAAAGTTCTCTGTTTGCTGCCAAAATGGGCGAAACGATTTGTCTTGCCGGAAGTCTTGCTGACTGCCTACTGTGACAGTTAATTCCGACACTTGAATTTGCTGCGCTTCAAGACGCTGTTTTAGCTGTCCGAGAGCGGCATCAAGCACTTCCTTGACGTACAGGTTTTCCGTCATAATTCTTGCCATTAACCTGCCGTCTTCCAGGCGCAAGCTGACCTGCACTTCCCCAAGCGCTCCGGGTTTAAGTCGAAGCGACAAGGTGGAATCGCCCTCCGGCTCTTTCCTGAAAACCATTTTTTCCAGCACCTGTTCAACCACCGCTGCCCGCCCAAGCGGCGAGTCGGCAAAGCGTGCCGCCGCTCCGGCCAGTGCATGTCTATCAGGAAAAGCTTGGTAGCTCAAGGCCGGCGGTCCTTGCACAGTCGTTGACAGCTCCGTCTTGTTCAGGCGGGAAACAGGCAAATCGACGACTGTTTTATCGTTCAGCTGCAAATAAGTAAGCGGTGCTTTTTCAGACGCAGATTTTGCCTGGGCGGCAGGTTTTTCTGAGAGCACAGCTTTCTGTTCCGCAGACAAAGCTTCCGGCAAAGGTTTTTCAGCTCCCGGTTCAAGCGCTGAGACTGTCTGCAAAAGAGCTGTCACCGGCTCAGGCAGCAAATTTTCCGTCCCCGGTTTGACACCTGAGGCAGCTTGCGGCGCAGCCGCCAACAAAATTTCCGACAGCTGTTTTCCCGCCCCCGCTTCAGTCGCTGCGGCAGCCTGAAGCGCATTTTCCAGAGAAACGGGCAAGCCGCCGGCCTGCCCCTTGCCGCTTGCGTCGCCTTCAGCGACCGACGGGAGCAAAAACGGCATTCCCAAGAAAACAGCCGGCAGCCAAAATGCCGCGTCGCCGGTTCCACCATTTTCTTGAAATAGCGGCGATTTATTGCCGTCAGGCTGTGACTGCGGCAACATCTGAGGCAACAGTGCGGCAAGCAATTTCGGCAGCGCGCCGGCCTGCTCTTTTGAGCCTGCCTGCTGAGAAAATGCAACGGCCGCTTCCGGAGAAAAACCCGGCAACTGTTGCAGCATGGCAAGCAACCCCGCAAAACCGGCAGCAACTTTCCCGCCCCCAAAATGAAGCGGCAAAGATTTGCTTTGCATCACAGGCAGAGAGAGAGAAAAAGTATTCATTTCCATAATTATCACCTCCTTTCATAAAACATCCTGCTCAATCCTGCAGCTTGCGCTGCTGGTAAATAAAACGCGCCATTTCGTCATTCTCACGCTGTTCAGCCTGGTTTAAGCTGTAAGAAAACCGTATTTCGCCTTTTTCACGCAAACTATCCATCACTTTGCGTTCCTGCCAACTCTTTTCCGTTAACAGCATTTGTTCGCGCAGACGCTCCTCAGAGCGCACTGCCAATTCTTCACCTGCTTTAATGCGCTCCGCAAGCAGCGCGGCATAATCACAAGAAAAGAGAGCATGCTGCACATCAATCTGTCCGGAGCGGCAAAGGAGCACATCTTCCTGCAGTTTAAACAAGTCAGCCTGCAAGCCGGCGAGCGCAGCTTTGGCAGCTTCCGCCTCCCGCGCCGCTAGGCTCAAGCGGCGTTGCTCCTCATCTTCTCTGCTTTTACGGTAATCCAACACTTTCTGCAAAGGAAAACTATACACTAAACTTTACTCCTTTCCCAGGAGAATTTCCAGATTAACCCGGGCATCAGCAAACGGTTCACATTCGCTCGCATCCTGTCGCAAAAAAGCCTGCATCCGGTCAATATATTGGCGGGCTTTATCAACCCTGGGATTGCTGCCCTGCACATAAGCACCGATATTAATCAGATCTTCCGCTTCATGGTAGGCGGAAAGGTAATCACGGAAGCGGCCCGCTAATTGCTGATGTTCTCTATCTACCAGGTCCGGCATCAAACGGCTGACACTCCGTGGAATATCGATGGCGGGAAAATGATTTTTCGCGGCTAAATCACGGGAAAGGACAATATGTCCATCCAAGATGCCCCGTACTGCGTCAGCCACCGGCTCGTTAAAATCATCGCCGTCAACCAGCACAGTATAAAGTCCGGTGATCGAACCTTTGGCTGAGGTGCCCGCCCGCTCCAACAGTCTGGGCAAAAGGGCAAAGACCGAAGGTGTATAGCCCTTGGTAGTAGGCGGCTCACCGATCGCCAGACCGACTTCCCGTTGAGCCATAGCCAGCCTTGTAACCGAGTCCATCATCAGCATCACTTTCTTGCCTTGGTCGCGGAAATATTCCGCGATAGTAGTAGCGACCAATGCTCCTTTGATGCGCAACAATGAAGGCCGATCTGAAGTAACTGCCACCACTACAGAGCGCTCAAGCCCTTTTTGACCCAAGTCACGCTCGATAAAATCAACCACTTCCCTGCCCCGTTCGCCTACCAAGGCGATAACATTCACGTCTGCTTCGCTCTGTTTGGCAATCATGCCCAGCATCGTCGATTTACCAACGCCGCTGCCGGCAAAAATACCAATCCTTTGACCCTGCCCGCAGGTCAGAAACATATCAATGGCGCGGATACCGGTAGGCAATATTTCCTTAATCCGTTGCCGCGTCAGCGGATTGGGAGGGTCATTATCCACCGGGTAACTGCTTCCCAAACCACTCAATCCGGTCCCATCCAGAGGATTGCCCATGCCGTCAAGCACTTGCCCTAAAAGCGCCGACCCCACACGCACCGTAAACGCACTGCCTGTAGGCAAAACCTGACAACCGGGAGCAATCCCACGCAAGTCACCTAAAGGCATCATCAAGACATGGCCGTTTTTAAAGCCTACCACTTCAGCCGCCACAGGTGCGGCTCCCGAGCCGACGAAAATCTGACACACTTCCCCGACAAAAACCTGCAGACCTCGCACTTCAATCGTCAGCCCGACGACTTGTGTCACGCGTCCAAGTACCTTAGCCCTGGGGAAAGCTTTTAGCGCATTCAGATACGGCAACAAGTCCAAGTTAACCGGCAAATCGCCTCTCACTACCCAGCAAATCCCCTCTCCACTGCAAATCACCTATTCCCGGCATTTACCCTCTCCCTCTGGGAGAGGGCTAGGGTGAGGGCAAAACTTAAGGCGAAGCAGGAAAGCTTTCTAATCATGATTAGCCACATCCGCCAATGCCGCGCGCAGCGCAGCAAAGCGCTCATCAAGCATACATTCAATCAAGGCGCCGTTTGTTTCCACGTGGCAATTGCCAGCCGGCATCTCCGGGTCGGCAAAGAGATTAAGCGTACTGTTCTCACGCACTTCTGCCTGCAAATCGGCAAGCCTTGACTGACAAAGCGGCAAATCATCCGGGTGGAGGCGAATAAGAATTTCGCCGCACTCATTAAGTTGCCGCAACGATTCCCGCACGATAGTTACAACTGTTTCCGGCTCGACAGCCAGCTGTCTCGCCACAAGTTTCTCAGCTATACACACTGCCAATTCCACCACTTGCGGCTCCACTCGCTCTAAAACTCTCTCGCGGAACTTGACGGCTTCCCGGAGCATCGCTTCAGCTTCACGACGCAGTCCGATTCCCACAGTTTGCCCTGCGCCCAAGCCTTCCAGATAACCGTTGTCATAGCCGCGTTTACTCGCTTCCTCTGCCAAAACAAGACACTTCATTTCCGTCTGCCGCAGAAGCTCTTCGCACTCACTGCCGGCAGCCGCCAAAATTTCCGCACTCTGCCTTGCCGCAGCCTCCAGTATTTCAGCCGCCTGCTGCTCAGCGTCCGCCTTGATACAAAGGGTAGAACTTGCGGCAGTTTGCGTTAAATTCCTTCCCACGTCAACAGACAAAGTTACTTCACAAGCAGGAAGGCGGCAGATCTTCTCGGTGATTGCTATTTGCTCTGCTTTTAGCAGCTTAGACAATAATGGCATCTTCACCACCTCGTGAAATAATTATCTCACCGGTCTCATCAAGTTTGCGGACAACACTGACAATCCGCTGTTGTGCTTCTTCCACCTCACGCAGACGAACAGGACCCATAAACTCAACATCTTCCTTCAACATTTCTGCCGCTCGCTTGGAAACATTGCGGAAAATGCGTTCCTTTACTTCCTCGCTGGAACCTTTTAGCGCCAAAGCCAAATCCTTCTGGTCAACCTCACGAATAATCCGTTGAATGGAAGCGTTGTCCAAGGCGGTCACATCTTCGAAGATAAACATCAGCTTACGTATTTCATCGACAAGTTTCGGATCATCTTTCTCCAGTTCTTCTAAGATTAGCTTTTCTGTGCCGCGATCCACATTGTTTAAAATATCTACAAGCGACTGGATTCCGCCTGCGGCAGCAAAATCTTGCTGCACTACAGAAGAAAGACGCTCTTGCAGCACTCCCTCGACCTCTTTTAACACCTCTGGCGAAGTCCGATCCATCAGCGCAATTCGCCGAGCGATCTCTGGTTGCTGTTCATCAGGCAGACTGCCCAAAACCTGAGACGCCTGCAACGGATCAAGATAAGAGAGGATTAAAGCAATAGTTTGCGGGTGTTCTTGGCCAATCAAATTTGTTAACTGTTTGGGATCCGCCTTCCTGACAAACATAAATGGTTTTATTTGTGAAGCTTCTTTCAATTTCTTAATGATCTCAGTCGCTCTTTGAGTGCCTAAAGTCTGTTCCAAAAGATTACGGGCATAATCTAAGCCGCCGTCAAGCATATAGCGCTGCGCTTGACTAAGCAGCAAAAACTCTTCCAACACTTCCTCAATCGTATTTACTTCCACCTTGGTGGTATTAGCAATTTCCAGGGAGATACGCTCAATATCAGTCTCGTTAAAATGTCTGAGAATTTTCGCCGAGACTGACGGTCCCAGTGCCATCAGTAAAATAGCCGATTTTTTTAAGCCACTCGATTTACTGCGCGCCAAAAACTATCTCTCCTATTCTTCAGACAGCCACGCCCGAATCAAATAAGCAGCCGTATCAGGTTCCTTTTCCGCCAACTGACGGGCACGTCTGTGCAAAAGCTCCTCTTCGCTTTGCGGTTCGTCGACTGCCGGCATTTCAGCTAAAATGGGCATGTGCGGCACAGTGGCAAGCTGGGCTTCCAACTCGCGCTCACGGCGTGCTCCTCTTGTCCGTAATACGAGAATGAAAAACAACACCAGCAGCAAAACGGCTACACCCAGGTAGATCAGTTGTTCCCTTTGTTCCCTGCGCAAAGCCTCATCCATCTCTCGCTTAGCTTCATCCAACTGTGAGGTATCAAAATTCATTCCCTGAACACTGATACTGTCTCCACGCGCCACTTGATAACCAATGGCCGCTTCGACCAGCTCGTTAATCTGTCCCAACTGCCCTTCAGTCAAGACGCCTCCGTTATCATTAACAACAACAGCAGCATGCAAACGAATCAAGCGTCCGGGTGCCTGAATCTGCCGCTCTGTTGTTTCGCTGATTTCGTAGTTAACAGTTTCGTCATTACGCTCATAACGCGAATCGCCGCCACCCGCGGCAAAAGGATATCCGGGGATATTACTGTCCGTACCTGCCGCCCCTGGTATTGTTCCTGTCCCCTCGAATACTTCCCGTGTGACGTCTCTGCTCCGAGGCACTCCTTCAGGCGCAAAAGTGATAATGCTTGACTCAAGGGAATCAAAATCCAGCTCCGCCGTTATCATCGCGACCGCCTGTCCCACGCCTAAAACACGCTCCAGCACCCGCTGCACCCGCTGCTCCATTTCTTTCTCAAAGGAACGTCTTACCTCTAACTGCCGCAAAGTAGCTTCGGCCAACTGTCCGGAGGATGGCAACTCAGAAGATAAATCACTAAGAATGTTTCCTTGGGTGTCAATCACAGTCACATTCTCCGCCGTCAAGTTTTCCACACTGCCCACGACCAGATAAACAATCCCGCGAATTTGCTCAGGCTGCAGGCGCGAAAGTGGTCTAAGGCGCAAGACAATCGAAGCGGTCGGCTCCGCCGTGTCCTGAATAAAGACACTTGGTTCGGGGAGAGCCAAGTGTACCCGAGCTTGTTCCACTTCTTCCAACTGAACAATTGTCCGGCGGAGTTCTTCTTGAAGCGCCCGCAGATAATCCAGACGCCGATTAAAGTCAGTAGCTCCAAGCTGTGTCCTGTCAAAGAGTTCAAATCCTGCGCTGCCGCCGACGAGCGCCCCGGCGCTTGCCAACTGGATTCTCATTTCATAAACCTGATCCTGCCCAACTAAAATGGTTCTGCCTTCATCCGCCAACTGATAGGGGACGTTCAACTCCTGCAACCGGGCAGTAATCCGTCCGGCGTCAGCCGGCTCAAGACCCGAGAATAATGGAGCCATTCTCGGACGGGAGAGCGCCTGAGCCAAATAGAAAAGAGAAACAAGCACTGCCGCCAGCAGAATGATCACAGCTATTTGTTTTTGCTTACTGATTTGCTGCCAACGCTCCGACAGCGTCCGAATCGAGAACGCAGCCCGGTTTTCTTCCGCCAAAACTCATTGCTCCTTTCTGCCTGTCCCGGGTAAGCGGTGACCGATAGGCTGCTAACAGCCGTCAGACCGGTCACTAGATCTGCATCCGTGAAATTTCTTGATAAGCCTCGACAACTTTATTACGCACCTGCACAGTCAACTGCATGGCCAACTTGGCTTGCTCAACCGCAATCATCACTTGGTGGATATCTTCTGCCTGACCCATTGCCAAGTTTTTGGCAGCGTCATCCGCCTGGATTTGCAGCTTATTGACCTCGCTTAGGGCGTTTTTAAACGTAGCCGCAAAACCGTCCGTCTGTATATCTTGGGTTTCCGGCTGAGTTTTTTGCCACTGCAACGGAATAAAAGGGTTGCTACCCTGAACTTTCACTTTAATTCACCTATCCTCTGCCAATCTCCAACGCCTTCAAAAACATGCTTTTTGCCGCATTTAAAGATGTGACGTTAGCCTCGTAAGCGCGGGTAGCCGTAATCATATCTACCATTTCCTGAATCACATTTACATTTGGGTAAGCCACATAGCCTGCCGCGTTTGCATCGGGATGCCCCGGTTCGTAAACTAACCTTGGCGGCGTTTGGTCCTCGCTTACCGCCACTACCCGCACCCCTTCCCGGCTGCGGCGGGCTGCATCAATTTTTTCCGCAAAAACGGCGGACCTGCGCCGAAAAGGACCGCCCTCTACAGTGCGAGTGCTTTGAGCATTGGCAATATTATTAGCAATCAAATCAAGGCGAAAACGCTCTGCCGTCAGTCCGGACGAGGAAATTTGCATAGCCTTAAAAATCTGCATACCTACCTTCTCCCTTCATGGATCACATAACGCAACAGACCTTGGCGGCCGCTTAATACCTGAACGAGGGCGTTATAATTCAACTGGTTTGCGGCAAGCATCGCCATTTCGCGCTCTATATCCACATTATTGCCGTCCGGCCGCATGCTTGACTGCAAATCTGTTTTAACTTCATGTCTCACATCCTGCAAGCTGGGAGCTTTGCCCATGTGACGCGGGTGGGTGGTTGTAAGCGGCAGTCGAGTTGAACCTAAAAGTGCCTGGCGCAATTCTTCCTCAAAACGAACTTCTTTTCTTTTGTAAAGCGGCGTGTTAAGATTAGCAATATTATGAGCCATGACACGCTGACGCTCTCCGGCTGCGTTAAGACCTTTCTGCAAGACGAGAGAAACTTTATCAGTCCATATACCGTTAATCATCATCGCCTCCCAACCACTCAAAAGCCTTACTTTTCGACACACCTAACCGTTTGCTTGCTTTCCTGTCTTACTTTTCGCCAAAAATGGAAAAAATCCTGCAAAGATTAAAAAAAATGGCAATAAAAGTAGAAATACTTAACATAATATCTAATTTTCCCGCAAAAAAGACATGATTTCATAAACAAAAGGTCTGCTCACACTGAGCAGACCTTTTGTTTATGAGCGATTATTTACCAACTTCATTTGCGCTAAACGCATTATATTTTTATTTTTCAGTTGTTCTATCTCTGCCAAAATTTCAGCCAACTGCGCCAGCACTTTTTTGTAACGGAGAAAAACCCGAGTCTCCGTCAAGCAGGCAAGCAAATCAAGCGAAAGGCTATTGCCGGGCAAAACTTCACGAAGCAACTCCCGATTCTTTTTTTGCGGCTCCTCCAACTCCTGGACACGCAGCATAATTTCCTCCGCACAATGGAGCAATTCAATTAACTGCAGCATCTCTTGACTTTCAATCAGCGCGCCTTCCGCTTGCGCAATTTGACGCACCTTTTGATAAAGCAGATATTGCTGCTGATAATTAGCGCTTAATAACTCAAGCAATTCCGTCACTTTAGCTGACACTTTTCATCCCCCTTAAGAAAGTTGATCAATTATCATGCCGACAAAACCTTTCATATCATTCATCATTTCCTGCGCTTTTGCGGGAGAGAGCTGATAAATCAACTCCTGCGTTGTTCTGTCGAGTGCAAACAAACGAGGCAGATCATCGTCAATCAAGACAAAGAGCAGATTGATTCCCAAAGATTCAGCCGTTTTGTTTAGCTTCTGCGCCGCGGCGAGCAATTCATCCCGATCCGGGGCTTCCCGCTCTTGTTCTTGGCTGTTTTGTCGTTCTTTAGCAAACTCAACTTGTCGGCTTTCTTGCACTAACTGCTTTTTTACTTTTTCCTGAATCCTGCTCATAATTACAGGATCCACCCCTTGCACTTTCACAGCTCATCCCCCATTTTCACGAGACAGCAGTTCCCTTTTTTCCTAAATTTGTTATCGGTTGCAAATAAAAAAACTTTACTTTATTTTAACAAAAGCATTAAGTTTTTTCAGCTTTTACCGAAAATATTATACAAAACAAAGAGCATGCGGCCTTACTCTGAAAATCACCCTCTCCATCTGGGAGAGGGTTAGGGTGAACTGAAAATCCCCTCTCCCTCTGGGAGAGGGTTAGGGTGAGGGGTGTTTTCATCCAACCGATGTTACCACAGACAATGTTGTTCAACTAACAAAAGCTAGATGCAATGCATTTTTCGCCTGGGCGAAGACGAGGAGGTGAAACAGTGAAAATCGGAGCAGCAAATACCCAATCTGCAATCACAACGGACGTACCGAAAAATATTGCAAATGAAAGCAGCCACCCGGCTAAAATTCGCGAAAAAGAGGAAAGCATTAAAGGAGCGCCAAACCCTCATACGGAAATTCAACCTCCGGCTTATTCGACTACGGAAATAGATGCTGCCGTAAATAAAGTAAACAGTACTTTAGACGCCTTTAGCTTCAGCCTGCGCTACAAAATCCATGACGAGTCCAACAGAATAATGGTGCAGGTTATCGATAAAGAAACCGATGAGTTAATTCGGGAAATACCCCCGGAGCGTTTACTTCGGCTGGCGGCGCAAATCCAAGAAATGATTGGTCTCTTGCTGGACACTAAGCGTTAGAAATGGAGGCTGAAAAATGCTGGCAAACCCTTACCGCACATATTTGCACACCCAAATAGAGACTGCTTCCGGTCTGAAGCTGATCATTATGCTCTATAACGCCGCCATTAAGTTCACCAAGCTGGCTCAGCTAAGCTTGGCGGAAAACAAGCTGGAACAAAGCCACATCAACAACATCAAGACGCAGGATATTCTCTTTGAGCTGATGAATTCCCTCGACCCAAACCAAGGAGAAATGTCAGATAGCCTCTACCTGCTTTACGACTATATGCAGCAGCGCCTCGTTACTGCCAACCTAAAAAAAGAAGCGGCGCCTTTGGCTGAAGTTGAAAGTTTGCTTGTTGATTTGCGCGACACATGGCTGCAAGCCTTTAATCTTACACAGTAATCAAACGAGAGGCTCTACTCACCCCCCTCACCCTTACCCTCTCCCCCCAAAGGGTGGAGAGGGTATACGCTTGCTCCTCCCTAAAAATCCCCTCTCTGCTCTAAAATCCCCTCTTCCTCCATACAAAATTCCCTCTTCCTCCATACAAATCCCCTCTTCCTCCATACAAATCCCCTCTCCCTCTGGGAGAGGGCTAGGGTGAGGGCAGCTTAAATCTTAACCCTGAGGCTAGGGTGAGGGCAGCTTAAATCTTAAACCTAAAGCTAGGGTGAGGGCAACGTGCAACAAACAGCATAACCTTCCAACAGATAAAAAGACGGCGACGCCGTCTTTTTATCTGCCTGCCTAAAGCAAAACTGCTTAAACTTCTTTTGCATCAGCCCTTAAGCTTTCATGCAAGCTGCCGATAAATTAAGCAGAAAATCAACAAACGGAGGATCTCCTGTGGAAGAGCTGCTCACAACCTTGCACGCACAACTATCAACCGTCACTGCGCTGACAGAAATACTGCGGCAGGAAAGATACGCCATTGCTAAAAACGAGCCGGCATTAATGCACTACTGCCAACAGGAAAAATCGAAACTTCAGCACTGCTTGCAACGGCTGGAAGAAGAGCGCGAAAACTCTGCCCACGGCAAATCTTTAAGAGAGCTTGCGGCCGCTCCCGGCGCTCCGGCGGAAAAACTGCTCACCTTGCGCCAAAATTTGCTGCTTGCCTTGCGGGAACTAAAAAATGAAAACGAAACGAACGCGCTCTACCTGAAGCACCAGTTGGCATATATCAATTTTTTCCGCCAAGCAGCGGGCAATGAGTTACAGACAAATAGTTATACGAAAACGGGTATAATCAGCACACGTCAAAACACAGCTTGCGCTCTAGTCTGCGCGCTTGCCTAACTCACAAAGGAGGCCAGAGCAGTGTCAACTTTTTTCGGTCTAAATATTTCACGTCTGGGTTTACAGACACAACAAAAATCCCTGACAATAACCTCACATAATATAGCCAATGCGAACACTCCGGGCTATAGCCGTCAGCGCGCCCTGCTATCAACCACTAACCCTCTGCCCTATTTAAACGGTGAAGGCATGCTCGGCAGCGGCGTAAAGACAGCTGAAATTTCGAGAGTCAGAGACCGCTTTCTTGACACACAGCTCCGCCGGGAAGCACAAACACTTGCCAAGTGGGAAACCCGCCATTCTTTTCTCAGTCAAGTCGAAGACATTTTTATGGAACCGTCGGAAACCGGCTTTAGCAGTGTGCTAAACACTTTTTATAATAGCTGGCAGGAACTCAGCCTAAATCCTGAAAGTTCCTCTGTGCGAGCCGCGCTGCTGGAAAACGGCAACGCTTTTACAAACGCCGCCAGGCATACAAACGAACAACTAAAAGCTGTGCGCACCCATATGGCAGAACAGATCACGGCAAAGACGGAAGAAGTCAATACTTTTGCCAAACAGCTGGCTGACCTTAATCGACAGATTGTCAGCCTGACAGCCCAACGCAACAACCCCGCAGATTTGCTCGATCGCCGCGACAACTTGTTAAAAGAATTAACCGAAATCATTGAGTTTGACACAGTCCTCAATGACAACTCCTCAATCAGCATCTTTATCGCCGGCAGGGCGTTAGTCGACAATAATCTCAATTTCCGCATTACAACTATTGCCGGGGCGCTTGACGGCGACTGGACGCTCTCGCCGCAGCCCGTCTGGGAACGCGATAATCAACCCCTAAACATGAGTAACGGACAGTTGGCCAGCTTAATGGAAACTCGTGATGTTCTGTTGCGGAGCTATATGGAAGACTTCTCAAGTATGGTCTGGGGCGTGATAAATTCGGTTAACGATCTGCACTCCACAGGCATGGACCTTTACGGAACAAGCGGCAATGCTTTCTTTACCGGCAACGAAATCGAGACACTGCAGGCAAATGATCTGCTTAGAAATGATTCCGGACTGATCGCAGCATCCATGGCGGCTTTGCCTGGGCACAGTCAACCGGCTCCCGGCGACGGCGGAAATGCCTTGCTGATTGCCCGCCTGAGAAGTGCGGCAATCAGCGTAGATCCCCTGCAGCCGGACGTGCGTCTGCGGGCAACGCTGGATTCGGCTGGGCTGACTACTTTTACTAACTTCCATCGGGACAATATTGCGAGGCTGGGAGTGGACACCCGGGAAAGCGAGCGGCTGGCTGAAAACCAAACGTCCCTGATTGGGATGCTAAGACAAAGGCAGGATTCAATTGCCGGCGTTTCCCTTGATGAGGAAATGGCTAATATGATCCAGTTCCAGTTGGCATACCAGGCTTCCGCCCGGATGATTACCGCCTTTGATGAGATTTATGATACGCTAATCAACAGAATGCTGAGGTAATGGTTATACTGACTCCCCTCTCCCTCTGGGAGAGGGTTAGGGTGAGGGTGGCGAGGATGAGTGACTGGCGGTATGATATTTTTATTAGGAGGTGAATTCTCTTGCGTGTTACTCACCAAATGGTGAAAAACAGAGTAATCAGCAACATTCAAAACAATCTGCAAAATATGAGCCGCTTTCAAGACATGCTCTCATCAGGCAAAAGCATCTCTAAACCCTCCGATGAGCCGCTAAAAGTTGCCAGGATAATGGGCTATAATTCCGCACTGCAGCAGGTGGAACAACATCAGCGCAATATTGAGGCTTCACGTTCTTGGCTGAGCGCAACGGAAGACGCCTTGCACCACATTACAGAAGTGCTACAGCGGGCACAAGAGTTAGCCGTGCGCGGCGCAAGCGAAACACTCTCACCGCAAGCGCGCGAAGCGATCGGCTTGGAAGTAGACGAACTGATTGACGTCCTCGTCCAGTTTGGCAATACCAATTATGCGGGACGCCATATATTTTCCGGACACCTAACGACCACCAAACCTCTGGAACGCGATTATGCCGCGGGCGCAGGCGCTGCCGGCGTCAGCTATGCCGGCGACCACGGAGCGATCAACTGGGAAGTCGCGCCGCATGTGACTATCCGCAGCAACCTTACCGCTCATGAACTCTTCTTTTCCTCCGGACTTTTGGCCGGCATGGAAGAACTGGCGCAAGCAATGTTTAATAATAACACCCCCGCCGCCGCCAACTCTATCGAAAGCCTGCGGCTGGCTAGTGAGCGTGTGCTAAACAAGCGCGCCGGGCTTGGCGCTATTTATAACGGCCTGGAACTTTCCACCGAAAGCTTTGCGACCCAAAAAGTAAATTTTACACGTCTGCGTTCCCAACTTGAGGATATTGATTTTGCCGAAACGATGATGAATTTTTCGGTGATGGAGACTATTTACAAAGCCTCCCTTACCTCAAGCGCAAGAATAATGCAACCAAGTTTGCTGGATTTTCTGCGCTGACATTTTTGCCAAAAAAGGATGGTGTAGCTAATGACAAAACAAGCCGTCTCACTAAAAATGGTTCCGGGGCTTTTTGGCTTTGAAGAAATTTCCGAATATCTCCTGGAACCCATCCCCGACAACCCCTGCTTTTTTTCCCTGTTGGCACCAAATGGACCAACCTTTATTCTTACCAAGCCTATTTTCTTTTTTCCCGACTACCTTGTGCAGGTTAAGCGGGATGAATTGGCGAATATTGCATTAGAGGAAAAAGAAGCGGAAGTCTACTTACTTGTGACCGTGCCGAAAAAGGCTGTAGAGGCGACAGCCAACCTGCTTGCTCCCTTAATCGTCAACACGGCGCAAGGCTTAGCCTCGCAGCTTGTGCTGCACCAATCAAACTACACGACTAAGCATTTCCTTTTTCCTCCCGAGCAGCAAAGAAGCTGCGGCTAGGAGGCTTGCCATGCTGATCCTGACCCGCAAAGCCGGCCAAAATCTGGTGATCGGCGATAGTATTACCGTTAAAATCCTGGAGATTAAAGGCGATGCCGTAAAAATAGGCATCAAAGCGCCTAAAGAGGTGGCTGTAAACCGTGAGGAGGTTTACGAAGCCATCCGAGCGGCAAACCAGGCGGCGGCGTTCAGTCACGACGAGCTGCCGCGCTTGCCGCTCTTCAAAAAATAGCATTCTCTTTGCGTAGCCGACCTAAAACGCGGCTCTTTTTTTTGAGTAATAAGAACCACCCCGGCGCTGCGCGCCACCCCTCCAAGGGAGGGGAATGGCCACGCTGAATGAGCCGATGACAATGACAAAAAGAGGTTCGGGAGATTTCTCCCGAACCTCTTGCTTTGTTTTGCCTCGAACCTTGCCCAGAGCTTTTCTTGCTTTGACACGAGATTTGCTTTTTGCTCCGAGCTTTGCTTTGCCTTTTTGCCTTAACCGAGCAGCTGCAATACTGCTTGCGGTGCCATATTGGCTTGCGCGAGCATCGCGGTGGCAGCTTGCTGCAAGATGTTATTCTTGGTGAATTCCATCATTTCCGCAGCCATATCAACGTCTCTGATCCTTGCTTCCGAGGCTTGCAGGTTTTCTTTTGAGGTGTCAAGGTTTCTGATCGTATGCTCCAACCTGTTTTGCGCAGCACCCAGAGAACTTCTTTGCTCAGAAACTCTTCTGATCGCTCCGTCTAAAGAACTGATTGAGTTGGAAGCGCCCGCCTGGGTGCTCACATCCACATTGGCAATACCGAGGGCGGCGGTGCGCATATCTTTAATGCCGAAAGTCATGTTTTGCCCTCTGTTGGCGCCGATTTGCAGCGTCATTCCCCCGCTGCCGGCAGCTTCAGACTGTGCCTGTGTCAAACCTAAATCCCGTACGGCAGAGCCGCCGAGCCTGTCGGAGAAGGAAATGGGCCCGCTGCCGCTGATGACCTGAAAGCGTCCGTCCTCTAAGGCGTTAACTGTGACGGCTTCGATAAAGCCGGGGGTGCCTGCGGTGGCACCAGCAGTGTTATAAGCCGTAATCGCAGCATTGATGTTGGTTTGCAATGTAGTTGCCGCAACTCCCATCGCCGTTCCGGAGGCAATGCCTGCAGCGATACTTACGTTAAACTGAACGTCGCCGATATGAGCGAAAAAATTAGTGGGGACGGGAGTAGACAAACCATTATATACGCTGGTTCCAGTAGCAGTACCAACGCCCATTACTCTCCCCAGCACCTGACCCGTAGTAGTTGTGATGCCTGAATTGACTCCCTCCCTACCGCTCGTTAAAACCAGATTGCCGGCGGTAGACACATGAGCAGTAATCGGCGCCACATTCTGCCCCGATTCATTGATCGCATTATTAATTGTACTGACGATCAAGTCTTTAGCCGCGTTCCGCTGACCCGCAGAAGCGCCGGCTGCAGTGCCCATCTGAATAGTATCTCGCTCGGCGGTGCCTAGGTTCTGCCAGTTGACCGTGACTGTCACGCCGTCCACAGTCAACTGCTCTGCGGTAAAATCACCGACTACTACTTCACTGCCCAAAGTGCCCATGACAGTTGCTGAGGATAGCACGGCTGCCGTCTGCCTGCCGACAATCGCGCCTGTGGTCGTATCCTGTCCTACGGCTGCTCCGGCTGCCTGCAGGCTGCCGTTTAGGAGCGTCTTCGTGTTGAATTCGGTCGTATTGCCGATGCGGTCAATTTCGCTCTTTAATTGGGCGACCTCACCTTGCATCGCCGCACGGTCTTCAGCAGTGTTGGTGCCGCTTGACGATTGTGTGGCCAGCTCCCTGATACGCTGCAGAATATCATGCGTTTCATTGAGCGCCGATTCAGCAGTCTGAATCAAAGAAATGCCGTCTTGCGCATTGCGCGCGCCTTGGTTTAAACCGCGAACCTGAGCGCGCATTTTCTCACTGATCGAAAGACCTGCCGCGTCGTCGCCGGCGCGGTTGATGCGCAAACCGGACGAGAGCCGCTCCATCGAACTGGCGCCTCTCGTGTTTGCGATACCCAACTGACGATGGGCATTCATTGCACTAATGTTGGTATTAATTCTCATTTTTCTTCCTCCTTGAAATTTTTTGCTTTCATTCCTTTGAAAGCCGGAGCAAATAGGTCAACACAAGTCGGCCGCCTTGTATTATCCTTCTCCGTCAATACTAATCGGCAAATAAAAAAAAACTTTAGCCGTATTCTTAACAGAATAACTAATTTTCCCGCCGGTCAAAAAAAAGCCCTTCCTCCTGCGGTGCTTTGGTGCCATACGCTTTGCCTGCCGCCCTGCCGGCACGCAACCCCGCCAACTCCGCTTTTAGTTTATCTCGTTTCTCCTCCAAAAAAATTTTTGCTTTCTTATCGAGAGCAGCAATTTCCTCCAGCAAGCGGCGTATTTCCCCAAGCTGATTAATATTTGCCAAATCTTCCTCGTCGCCTCTCAAAGAAGCGGCAGCCTGCAAGCTACCTGCCATGTAAATCTTTGCGGCTTCATTCATCAATTGCTGCCGCCTGTGAAGCAAATCAGCCAGACTCAGAGAATCCGGCTGTTCAGAACTGCAGACGCTATGCAAGTTTGCGGTCAGTTCCCGCAAGTCGCGCATGATCTCCGCAAGCTTTTTTGACTTGCCGATTAGTGACTTTTGTCCGTCAGCCGCCATCTTTACACCTCCAATAACTTAACCCCTCTCCCTCCGGGAGAGGGTTAGGGTGAGGGCAAAGCAAACAACTCAGCGCCTTGTTGGCAGGCTCTCAATTTGCGCCGCCAGCCAGTCTCCCTGTGCGTAAAGCTGCCCAAGCGCTGTTTCCATCGCGGTAAACTGGCGAAAGAGCTGCTCCTCACGCCGAGCCAGCAATTCATTCATCCGGTTAATACGCGTGTCGAGCCTGTTAATCCGAGTGCTGAAAGAATTAGTAACTTCAGTCGTATCTCCAACAATGCCCGCCCGCTCTATAAGAATTCCCCTACCGCCTGTCGTTCTGATATTATCAAGCAGAATATCGTTTAAACGGTGTGCCAGTCCCGACTCCTGCCGGCGCTGCTCCCGCTCCGCTGCGGAAAGGTTAGGGCTGTAAGCGATCGAACTGCGGCGGGTAAAAAGCTCCTGTACCCGCTCCGGATTAGCAGCAATGGCGGCGCGTAACTGCTGACCGCCGTCACGCAGCACCAGTCTGCCATTGTCTCGAAAATTACGGCTGAATTCGATGCCAATCTGGGAAAGATGAACTCCTCCCACCGCCTGATTCAGAGCGGTACGCATCTCCCGCAGCATATTTTCAAGCGCCGATTCCCGTCGCAGCAAGCCGCTCTGTGCTTTCTCCTGCCACGATTCAATCTCCCGTTCACTCATTTCCTCCTTTTGTTCGGCGGTAAGCGGAGGAAAAGCGCTGAAACGCTCCTCATTAAGTTCTTTGCCTATAGTGGTGATCAATTTGTTATAATCTTCGATAAAACTTTGGATATTCTTGAACACTGCCTCCGGATCCAAAGAAGCTCTGACAGTTACAGGCGGCGCATTATCCGCCGCTTCAATCCTCCGCGAGATAGAATAACTGACCCCGTCCACAGTAAAACTGTTCGACGCGTTGCTGCCTGCAAAACCATTGATTTGAAACTGGGCATCCCGTCCGGTCATGCCGATTGCCTCCAGCCCCGTGCCGCTTTTTAAGCCTAACGCCGCAAAAAAATTGCCGCCGTCATCGACGGTTATGCTCTGCGCGCCGGTAGCCTTGGCGGTGAAAGTAAAAGTATCACTGAAAGAACTGTAGCCAGCATGAATGCCCGCTGCGCTGTTGTTAATGCGGGCAAGGGCTGTGCCCAAACTTTCACTTTGCAGAAAACTGAGTGCGGTACCGTTAATATTTACGGTAAAAGAACCGCTCACCGCATCGAAAGCGAGCGGACCGTTTTGCAGCTTGCCGCTAACGGTCGCCAGTGAATCATTCAGACTCAGACGCGCTCCAAGATTGCTATCCCTGCTGACCGGCGCTGTTTGAGCACGGGCGGCTGTCGCGCTCTGAATCACCCTGATTTCACTGCTGCCCGCCATCGCGTCGGCATTGGCAGTCGCCGTGACTGTTGCCGGATCTGTAGAGGTAGCAGTCATTCTGCGCAGGGTTGAAGTGCTTGTCATATTTGTCAGCGGGCGCAATACGTCAAAATAAGTATCGCGAAAAGAGCGAATCTGATTGATCACTTCTCGGAATTGCTCTTTTTGCCACTGCAAAACTTGCCGCTGCTGCATTTTCCTGTCTACCTTAACGCGTTCTATCCGCATCAGATCCCTGACAATTTTATCGGTATCAAACCCTGAGGCAATACCTCCAATCCGCAAAACACTCACCTCCTAAACCATGGGGACGGTTCTTCCGGTTACAACTAAACTCCGGCATTTGACTCACTTCCCCCCTCACCCTAGCCCTCTCCCCCCAAAGGGTGGAGAGGGTAGTAGAGTGTTCCCCTCATCTTACCCTACAAATCCCCTCTCCCTCTGGGAGAGGGTAGGGTGAGGGCAAAAGTTAAATCCTCTGTTCAGTGTGAGGGCACAAAAACCAAAAGGAGAGGGTAGTAGAATGTTCCCCTCATCTTACCCTACAAATCCCCTCTCCCTCCGGGAGAGGGTTAGGGTGAGGGCAAAAGCCAAGCCCTATAAGATGACGACAAGAACAAAGTCAAGCTGAAATAAGAGTAAAGACAGGCCTGCCTATTCTTGCGTCTGTGTCAACATAGCAGTGCTGATTTTATCGCTGTCTGCCAAATACTCTCCCCGGGCAATGGCAGCTCTGAGTTCCTCGACCCGCTCTGTTCTAACCTCCGAGGGTTGGGATGCAGCTTGCAGCAACTCGCGCATTCTTGTCGCATCGCCGGAGATAGTCAGAGAATCAGCGGCAGTCTTATTTGCCGCCATTTTCTGTGCGCCGGCTTGCTTCTCCTCCGCTTGTTGCCGCTGATAAAGACCCGCTAACTGAACTGCTTTACCGTTGTCAATTTTCATCAAAATCACACCCCTGTTAATCCTACTTACTGTATCGGCGAGAGCGCCGAGGAACTTTATAGTTTAAAAATATTTTTCCGGCGCTGTCAGAAAGTCGAATTTCTCGGGTAATTTCAAGAACTCCTGATACATCGGCAAACCGCGCACAAGGCCAAATTCCGGCCGATCTTCCACCTTACGGACGGAAAGGCGCGGCACAGGCTGATAACGCGGATTGACAACAAACTGTTCATCTTCCTCTTTGCTTGCCAATTCAAAGTAAGCGCCGCCACCAAGGGCTTTAATGGCGCCATAGCTTGAATCAAAACCGGCGGCAACCCAATTGCTCATCACCAGGAACGTATTGCCGGGATTGATAGTGATATGGCCGTAACCGGGAGGAATAAGCACTTTGTCGCCCGGCAACGCCTCAACCAAAATGGCTTCCACCGCCTCTTCATCCGGTTCTGTCTGCAGCAAATAATGCGCCCTGCCGTAGAGCACCTCATACACTTCAGGATAGGTAGAATCGGTACCCGGCTTGAGCGGATGATAATGACCGGCGGTTTTAATATATTCGCCGCCAATATGTCCGGGCCGCAGAATGGTCACATCGTAGCGCAGACCGTGTTTGGCAATAAGCGGCCGATCCTCTGCCCTGCAAACATCACGGTACATATAATAGAGTTCGTCCTCGCTGTCGGCTGCGGCCGCAAACAGCACGTCTAACATATCACGTTTAAAACGAACGGCAGCAGTCACAGGAGTTAATCCTTCCCCAAAGATCAATCGACCTTGCCCGTCTACCGAGAGCGGTAAGCCGCTCGTCTTTTTCAGCTCATCCATTCTGCTTTCCCCTCCTCAACTTCTAAAAATAATGCTTGTTTTACCGCTTGCTGCAACTCTTTTTTTTCTTCCTGCGAAGAAGCCTCTGTATAAATTCTAAAAACCGGCTCAGTACCTGATGAACGCACCAGGCACCAGTTGCTATTTTCCAAAATAATTTTCAGACCATCCAAGCGGGAAATGGTTTTCACTGCCACACCTGCCAGTGAGGTTGGTTGCCAATTCTCCATTTTAGTGATAATTTCCTGTTTTGCAGCTTCGCTGCATTGCAGATCCAGCCGCTCACTAAAAACATTGCCAAAATCGGCGGAGAGTTGCGCCAATAGCTGTGCGGCAGTTTTGCCTGTCTTAGCGAGCATTTCGATAAACAGCAGCGCGGCCAAGATACCGTCTTTTTCCGGGATATGTCCGCGGATACTTACTCCGCCGCTTTCCTCGCCCCCAATAAAAGCCTGCTGTTCTCGCATAGCCTGACCGATATATTTAAAACCAACCGGAGTTTCCACTACGTTCAAACCGTAGGAGGCAGCCATCTTGTCAAGCAGATGTGTGGTTGCCACCGTTCTCGCCACAGCCCCCTGCCAGCCGCGGCTCTTTACTAAGTAAGCCAGAAAAAGCACAAGAATTTCATTAGGACTATAATAGCGTCCCTGCGCATCTACTACTCCCAAACGATCAGCGTCACCGTCAAGTGCCACTCCCACTTCTGCCTTATGCTCCCGCACTGACTGACAAAGCTGATGCAGATGATTTGCGTTCGGCTCCGGCAAAGAGCCGCCAAAGAGCGGATCACGCCAGTTATGAATAGCTGCCACTTTGCAGTCGTGACGCCCCAACAATTCTTCCAGGTAACCGATTCCGGCACCAAACATTGGGTCTACGACCACACTGATTCCCCGCTCCTTAATTGCGGCAAAGTCAATAATCGTTTCAAGATGCTTGGCATAATCACTAAACGGCTCGATTATTTCCACTAAACCTTTTTCCCACGCCTTTGTCAAAGAAGAGCGGTTCACCGTCCCTGAACTCAATATGCCAGCCATGCAAGCTACAATTGGCTCAATGTCTGCAGGCAAAGCAGGCCCCGCATATGCGGGAATAAACTTTATCCCCAGATACTCGGCCGGATTATGGCTGGCTGTAAGCATAACCGCACCACCCGCTTTATGTACTGTAACCGCATGGGCAACTGCCGGGGTAGGTGTATGTTTCTTGCACAAATAAACTTTAATTCCGTTTCCGCTCAACACTTCCGCTACTACCAAAGCGAATTTTTCAGCCAAAAAACGGGTGTCAAAACCTACCACAACCCCTCGTTCAAGCAAATTCAAAGCGGTTAAATGCTGAGCAATCGCCTGGGAAACGCAACGGACATTGGCAAAAGTGAAATCTTCTGCAATCACTGCCCGCCAACCGTCTGTGCCAAAATTAATTCCTGCCATCACACGCTCCTCCTACCTTTAATTAACACAACAAAATACCGGCCGCCAACTTTTGCCAAGCACCGCATTCCTGCTTCAAACTCAAAACTGCTCCGAGAATAGCCACCGTAGCCCCCTCACCCTCGCTGCGCTCCACCCTCTCCCAAAGGGAGAGGGTAAAGTTAGTGCAAATCCCCTCTAGTTCCCCTCTCCCTCTGGGAGAGGGTAAAGTTAGTGCAAGTCCCCTCTAGTTACCCTCTCCCTCTGGGAGAGGGTAAAGTTAGTGCAAGTCCCCTCTAGTTCCCCTCTCCCTCTGGGAGAGGGCTAGGGTGAGGGCAGAGTGAGGACAAGGCGAAGGAGTATTATCACTCTTTCACTGATCCGGCTAGCAGCATGAGTGTCTGCTCAAAGCGCTTGACGCGCAAGATAGGCTGCCAGGTCAGCCAGCCGCTGCGAGTATCCCCACTCATTATCATACCAAGCAACCACACGCACCAGATTGCCGCCAATAACCATCGTCAGCAAACTATCGACAACACAGGAATAGGCAGATCCCTTATAGTCTACCGAGACAAGCGGTTCATCAGTATAGCCTAAAATTCCGCGCAACTCACCCTCCGCAGCCTCTTTTAGCGCCTTGTTGACCTCAATATCGCTGGTTTCCTTTTGTAATTGAGCTACAAAATCAACCATTGAGACAGTAGGCGTTGGCACACGGACGGCAAAACCGTCAATCTTTCCTTTCAATTCCGGAATAATCTTGCCAATGACTTTAGCCGCTCCCGTGGTAGTGGGAATCATGGAAAGCTGCGCCGCTCGCGCCCGCCGCAAATCTGAATGTGCCAGATCCAAGAGCTGTTGATCGTTGGTGTAAGCATGAGTTGTATTCATCAAGCCTTTAAGCAAACCAAAGTGTTCGTGCAGCACTTTCACTACGGGAGCCAGCCCATTAGTCGTGCAAGATGCATTGGAAAGAATATGGTGTTTACCAGCGTCATACTGCTTTTCATTTATTCCCATCACCACAATCAAGTCTGCATCATTTACCGGCGTGGCGACAATCACCTTTTTGGCACCGCCCTGCAGATGCCTTGATGCTTCGCGATGAGTACGGAATCGGCCAGTGGATTCAAGTACTAGCTCGACACCCAGCTCTCGCCAGGGCAACTTTTCCGGCTGACCCTGCGCCAAAATATTAATCTCCCTGCCGTTAACTAAAAGATTAGCATCCTTTAAAACTATTTCACCGGGAAACTTGCCATAAAGGGAATCATACCGTAAAAGATGGGCGAGTGTATGATTATCTGTCAAATCGTTGATTGCCACCACTTGTAATTCTTCTTTTGCCAATAATGCTCTAAACACATTGCGTCCGATACGCCCAAACCCATTAATTCCTATTTTCACAGTCATCTTCTTTTCTCCTCTCGCCTTGAATAGTTCCCTACTTGCTCAAAAGCTTAATTTGGCTTATCTTACCCGCAGTCAGAACGGACAATTCAATGTGTACTTGACATTGTGCATTCAATATAAGACAATGCAAATAAGATTGGCAGGGCGGAACACTGGAGGGATAACAAGTGAAAATAACTGTGGCAGTAAACGGTGCGCTCGGCAACATGGGACGGGAAGTAATTCGCGCCATACACGCTGAAGTGGAGTTAGAACTGGTCGCTGCTATAGATCTAGGCGGCAAAACCAGCGGCGACATCGGCGAAATTGCCGGCATAGGACGTCTGGGCATTCCGGTTTCCACTGAGTTAGCGACCGTCTTAAAACAAATAAAACCTGACGTGCTGGTTGACTTTACTTCCCCATATTCAGTTATGCAAAATATTTATACAGCGCTCTCTTCCGGAGTACGACCGGTGATAGGCACCACCGGCATTACAAAAACGGATCTGGAAAAAGTCACGTCTTGGTCAAAGGAATATGCCACACCCGCTTTTATCGCTCCTAATTTTGCTTTAGGCGCCGTGCTGATGATGCTTTTCGCCGCACAAGCAGCCCGCTATCTGCCGGAGGCCGAAATTATCGAACTGCATCATGCAGAAAAGATAGATGCGCCATCGGGAACGGCACTTAAAACCGCCGAGCTGATTCTGCAAGCAAGAGGTCAGAGCACAAGACAAACTGTGGCGGAACTGGAAAAAGTAAAAGGCGCCAGGGGTGGGGATATAGACGGTGTCCGACTGCACAGTGTGCGCTTGCCGGGACTTGTGGCTCATCAGGAAGTGATTTTTGGCGGTATCGGACAAACGCTGACCATCCGCCACGACAGTTTAAGCAGGAGTTCATTTATGCCAGGCGTGGTTCTAGCTATTAAGGAAGTGATGAAAAGAGAAGACGTCTGCTATGGACTTGAAAAGGTTCTCACGCTCTAAATAGAAGCTGGACAGGCACGAACCCCCTTTGGTGCGCATATATATAACTGCGACTGCGAAGGGGGTTCATTATGCGCCTAGAAGGAAAACAAATCGGCTTTGCCTTACCGGAAGGCCACTTCACACTGCCCGTCATTCTAACTGAGATTAAAAAGATGGTAGCGGCAGGAGCGACCGTTTTTCCCCTTTTTTTGGCTACCGGCGAAAATCAGCAGCCCTCAGCACAATTATTGGAAACAAAGAAGCTGCTTGAGCAAATAACAGGTCGTGAATTATTAACTAATCTGCTGGCGGAAGAAGCAAACGATCTAAGCGGCGAAGAAATAATTTTTGACCTGATAGTCATCGCCCCTTGCCCGGGAAATTTCCTGGCAAAGCTTGTCAATACCAGTGCGACTGCCGCTCCTCTCTCCAAAACAGTGCGCCACCTGCAAGCCGGCTTCCCGGTGGTGCTGGCGCTGATTAGCAATGGAGACTCGGAAGAAGTGTTGCAAAACGCCCAGCAGATTATCAGCCTGCAAAATTTTTTCCTCGTCCCCTTTGGGCCGGAGCAGCAAGGCAGAAAACAAGTCTTTCTGGCAAGGCTGGATCTGCTTTATGAAACAGTAGCCCTAGCCATGGAGAAGAGGCAGTTGGAACCGGTTTTTCTTGAAACTTACTGGTTTCCGCACTGATCCTGTTTTTGACCGACTCTCGCCAAAAATCTTTCCCTTTCCACCACAAACCGTTCATGGCGGCAGCGCCCTACCAGTTCTACCTCATCTTCCGCCGTAATCTCAAACAACAACCGCCGCCCGTCAATCTGTACCAATTCGGCGCGCGCAGTTACAGTCATGCCGACAGGCGTCGCTGCCAAATGCACGACGTCTACTTTTGTGCCCACAGTAGTCTGTTCCGGCGGCAGTTCTTCCCGCAAGGCGTTAATCGCCGCATTCTCCATCAATGCGATTAGCATGGGGGTGGCAAAAACAGGTACACTGCCGCAACCTACGGCTACTGCCGTATTGCCTCTGAATACTTTAACGGTTGCTTCGCCCTTCAAACCCGTCTCCATCCGATTCCCTCCTTTATTTTTGAGAAAATAGGATATTTTTGACAACGATTACGGGAGTACCGGCATCGGCCGAACCGCTCACAAGATCAGCCAAGCTGGCAATCACATCTTCCGCCCGTCGCGGAGTTGTCCCCCCAGTCAAAATATGGTCCTGAGCAAAAAACTGCTCCGCCTGTTCCGCCAAATGCGCTTCGATTTCCAAAGTATTTTTCCCCTCGGCATGGCAAACATCCGCCAGATATTTATATTTAATCCCCTCTCGATAACGGCCGCTGATTCCTTCAGTCATGCCAAATACAGGCATGGGATCTGCCAACTCATAAATTCCGGTGCTTGGGTCTTTATAGGCGCCGTCGCCATACACCAGCACCTCTACTTTCCGGCCTGTAGCAATATAGATTGCCTCCTGCAGCTCCCGGGCAAAGAGGGATGCCTCTTTGGGGGCCAATTTTAATTTCTTATTGGCTGACATATTACTGCCCAGCAAACCCCACTCGCACCAACTCTCTCCTTCACGGCATAAATCCTGAAGAGTAATCACATTGCTATTAATCTTGCCGATTTTTTTTCGGGTAATGTCCCGAGTATGAATATCGGCAGCAATTACCCCATCAGGAGCGAAAGCGCCTATTTGCGTCGGGTCATTACTGAGAATAACAGTTGCCTTGGCACCCTGTTCTTCAATTACCTGACCATACATGGCAAGATAATCTACTTGGGTAATAGGATGACGGCAATCATGGCTCGCCAACTCAGAAAAATGGACATAGCCCTTTGCTAAATCCAACTCTTCCGCAGCTTCAGGCGAGATAATTCTGTTGCCTACTTCATCGCTTGGGAAAGAGAGCTGAACAATTACTTCGCCCCGAGGCACAGCACGGGCAATCCCTTCCAAAATTAAAGAAAACCGATTCCGGCTGGTAATTGGAAAAACTACCCCTACTTTTCCGTCCTCGGCAAGATTAAGCTTACTCCGCAACTCTTTGGCCACATCGTCAACAGAAACAAAATTATTCTGCGAGCGTGCCACTACCGACTCCGTCACGCAAATAACATCATAATCATCGAGCAATTCATCTTGAGAAACTTTCTTTAGGGCTGAGACTACCATTTCCTTTAAATCTGTGCCCGGCAGCACAACCCCCATTTTTAGACCAAAAGCGGCTGGTCCGATATATTCCGGTAATTTTGACATAAGCGTCTTCCTCCATTTCAGCAATAAGTAACAATTCTCCAATTTGAGAATTTCGCGAAGAATCGTCTGGATTCCTGCTTGCTGCTGAAAAGAATCGGCTGGCTGTCCAGTCACTGAGTGCAACATAAAAGACCGGCGGGAGATGAGAACTATCTAAAATCAGACGCCGGCAATACTAAAACTTCCAGATGTCAGCCACTTTTTTCAAATCTACAGAAACATTCAGTAACTCCTGCGCCACAGAGCTTGTTTCATGAGAACTGGCGGCGGAACCTTGCGCAACAGCGGCAATAGACTGGACATTGCCCAGCATTCCTCCGGTGCCGTTTGCCTGTTGACGCGCAGTTTCCTCCAAACGGTTAATGGTTGCGGCAGTAACATCCATCTGGCTGATAATTGAGCTAAAGGCGTGAGCAGTCTCTTTTGTAAGGTCTATGCTCGCCTGAATAGCATTCACTGTGCCTTTGATCGCCTGCTGAATTTCAGTAATAATTGCCGCCACTTCCTGAGTGGCGCGTCCGGAGTTTTCCGCAAGGCGTCGCACCTCCTCGGCTACCACAGCGAAACCCCGACCTTGCTCACCCGCCCGAGCCGCTTCAATTGCCGCATTGAGAGCCAACAAATTAGTTTGAGAGGCAATATCTTCAATCACTTGCATAAACTCACCGATTCTGACGGAACTCTGCTCCAAGGTGGCCATCTGTTCACCGACCCTGTTCATGCTCTGGCTGACGTTCTCCACAGCTTCCCCCCCATGACGGGCAGTACGGCTGGTGGAATCGACCACCTGAACAGCCTCGTGCGCCTGTCGAGCAGAGCTCTCCGATGATGCCGCCATTTGTTCAATGCTTCTGAGCAATTCCTTCACTTGGAGCGCCTGGTCCTGACTACCGCTCCGCACCTGTTCAGTACTGGTGATAATATGTCCAACGACAGACGTCAGTTTGGCGTTTATCTCTTTAACAAGCCCGAACCACTTGCGCGTGCCTTTCACCATACGCCGAATATTTTCGGCCATTTCGTTGATCTGCCCCCAACCATAATCCTGCTTTTCCGTTACTTCAGAAAGATCGCCTTTAATAGCCCTGGCAGTGTTATTGATGGAGACGGTAATTGCCGCATCCACAGGCCCAAGCACTATATAGCAGATAACCAATGATAACGACAGACCTAAAGCAAACCCGAGCAACAAACCCGCCCAGCCGGCAAAATGCCAACCTACAGCAGTAAGTGAAGCCGTCAGCAGACAAAAAAATGCTGCAAGAACCATAATCCGTAAGCGAACCTGTTGCATTGAGATATCATCTCCTTTATCAAAAAGTGACACATCACCCTATATTCACCAAACTCTGACATTTTCCTGCTTTTAAAAAATGAGAATATTCGCAATTTGGCCCTAAATTATGTTTAAACGATTATACTTCCTCTATTTTTTAGAAAATAAGCCATTTTTGACCGCGCGCCTCCTCCATGATATAATCAAAACGATAAATTCTGGGGAGGCGAAATAATGAATAAAAACCCCTATAACTTAGATGAAACAATTAGTGTGGCGCGCAGCTCTTTCGCAAAAAGACAGGCTCTGGAAATGGCTGCTAACAGCGGCTGCCTTTTCGATCTGCACAAGCAGCGCTTTACTGTGCCTTTTTTGGGGCAAAATTACTCTGTCAGTTACCCTGAAGGGCATGTTACAGCAAACAACACCCAAACGGAAGCGCCGCTTATTACGGCTATCCTGCTTCTGCACTACCTGAGCCACTCCACCGGAACTACCCTCTCGCAAAACTGGATTTCCTATAAAGATCTGCCGGGCGGCAGTCTTTACCTTGAGCCATTTAAAAAACGTGCCGTCATTCCGTTTGCAAAAAAATTCGGCGCTTGTCCGGATGATTTTGTTTTGGCTGCAGAAAAACTGGGCGGAGAAAAGGCACGGCATGGCGACATCTCTTACATTATCCCCGCACTTCCCCGTGTTCCCCTTTTATACATTCTCTGGAAAGGCGACGAAGAATTCCCCCCAAATGCCACCATTCTCTTTGATGACTGCGCCAATAGCTATCTTCATACGGAAGATTATGCTATTCTCGCCGGCATGACCGTAGGAGCGATGCTAACCGCGCTTAAAGGCTGACTTTATCTTCCTCTTTTCACTGCTCACCCTAACCCTAGTCTAAGCAATGACCACATTGCCCTCACCCTGACCCTCTCCCAGAGGGAGAGGGATTTGTATATTGGAATCGCCTATTTTGCCAATTCCAATAAGTCCGACATCTGACCTCAGATTTCTAGTAATGGGAGAGGGGATATAGCTTATTTCCTCTCCACCCTTTGGGGGGAGAGGGCTAGGGTGAGGGGGGATTTGCGGAGCGGAAAGAGTGCCTAAAAAGTGAAAAGAATCTCCCGTCGGCTATTCGGGAGATTCTTTTCGTTTTGTCTAAAAACTATTTAGATCATAGTAGCGTTTGGCACATCATTGCCGGTCAGCACCCGGTAAGCCTGCTGCAGAAGCTGTACAGTATAAATGGGATTGTGGACACCCAAACTGCCGTCTTGAGAAACTAACAGATGATTGAAGGCTGCTTGGTACACTTCATTAGGCACTTCTGCAATTGGTGCACCGGCTGCATCCGTAAACTGAATTCTGCCGCCTTCCGATGCAAAGCTGCCTCCGTCTGTCGCCGCTCCAATGGCTTCCATCAACACGCTTAGTAACCCTGTCACTTCATCCTGGAAACCTTCTTGTGCACCGTCGCCGTCATAGTCATTTCGAGCGGGCAAATTGAACGTTGTGATATTCTGATGGCATTGTCCGCAAGCAGCCTGCATATCATCAATCCTAAAGGTATGCTCACGGAAACCGCCTTCTCCCCGCACCATATGGCAATCAACGCAACTGTTTGTCAGTTCCGAATGAGCTGTGGTGCTGCCGTAGTCAAATCCTTCCGCCCGCAGTCCGCCGCTCGCGGTAAAGACATCCGCCTGACTGCTGTAATGCGGTGCCGGCCGCTCCGGATTATTAATATCCGGCGACCGCCGTGAATTATGGCAAGCCATACACTGAGCGCCGCTGCCGCCGCCCACTCCTTCAGCCGTCGGTATATTAACAGTTCCGGCTGCAAGCAGCTCCGTCCCTTGACCGCTGTGACATGCCCGACAGTCAATAGAAACGAAGAAATCCCGCTCAATGGCTGCCACTTCGTTTATCTTCCCGGCAAAGGCTCCGCCATCATGACAAGCAACGCAATTATCCCTCTGCGCGGGCAGAAGCAAAATATTGCTATGTGCCGACTCCGCCCACTGCCCCACAAGAGCGCTAATATCCAGTTCCTCCCTTGCCCCGTTAGGCGGCGGAGTGACCTCATTCCTAGGTGGGCAGCCACTTGTGGCCAAGATGCTTATTAGGATAAGCGCAACAAAGATTACCCATTTCCTCCTGTTCATGGTAACAGCTCCCTTCCAAAATCAAGCTATACTATCTGCTATCTTTACCAAAGAAAGACAGTTTATGTATGGATACCAAAAAATAACGACTGCCGGAGTTGGCAGTCGAAAAACTATTTTCTCAATTTTTGTAGTATAGTTCTATAGAAGACAGCCAACTCCTCAACCCGCAGCAGGTAAGCCGCCAGCAGATAAACTGCTGCGCCAAAAGAAATCAGGATAATTAGCTCCAGAGCCTGCCGGAGAAAACTGCCGCCGCTCAAAAAATAACTGCCAAACATTACGGCAATCCCCATCAAAAACGCAGCCAAGCCGCTCTTTAGCAAAGTAAGCCATAGTTGGCGACCAGCAAGAGCGCCAATCTTTAAGCGGAGCAAGGCAAACAACCCTGCGGCTCCCGCATAAACGGCTAAAGAAGTGCCCAGAGCAATCCCGTCCAATCCCAGCGGTTTAATGAGCAACCAGTTAAAGAAAATGTTAAGCAACCCGGTAAATGCCATGGCAAACATAGGGGTACGCGTGTCTTTTAAGGCAAAAAAAGCCCTTTTTATCAGCAGCATCATCCCGAGCGGCAACAGCCCTATGCTGTAATAAGCCAAAGCACTTGCCGTCTTAGCGGTGGCCAGCATGTCAAATTCACCCCGCTCAAAGATTAGACGCACCACAGGCTCCCGCAAAAGCAGCAGACCGACCATGATGGGCAGTATCAGCAGAATAATCAGGCCGGCTCCTTGACGTAAAATAAGCTTAAACTCCGTCATTTTACGCTCAACATTTAGTTCTACCAAAGTTGGATAAATCACCGTCAAAAGCGCCAGAACGATTATCCCGTTTGGCAGCAGATAAATCCGACCGGCAAAACTGAGTGCCGTCAAACTTCCGTCAGGCAAAAAAGATGCGAACATCCGATCCACCAGCGTTTTTATTTCAATGGCAGCACCGCCCAGTAAAATCGGCGGCAGCACAAGCGCCATTTTTTTCAGCCCGGGATGCCGCAAATCTATCTTTCCCTGAAAAATACCATGACTGGCAACCGCCGGTAATTGGATAAAAAACTGGCTGGCAAACCCTACCGCAGTCCCCCAAGCCAAGCCGACTATGCCGTAACGCATCCCCAGAAAAAGAGCTGTGCCAATAATAATCAGATTGCTGGCATAAGCCGGAATGATCGGAACGACAAAATTTCTTTTGGTATGCAATATGCCGCTGCAAATTCCGGATAAGCCCATAAATAATAGACCGGGCAGCAGGATTCTTGCCATCACTACTGTGCTCTCAAATTTTTCACCGTCAAATCCCGGCGCCACCAGCCGCGCAACCCAGGGAGCCGAGATCACCAGCACCACGCTAAGAAGCACAAGTATAACTGCAGAGAGCAGAAATGAAGTCAGCGCCAGGGACAGGCCTGCGCGCTCCCGATGGTACTCTCCGTATACCGGGATAAAAGCTGTCTTAATCGAATCATTGAAAGATAAAAACAAAAGCTGCGGCAATACTACTGCCGCCATATAAGCGTCAGTTTCCGCAGTGGCACCGAAACGATAAGCAATCGCAGCTTCCCGAAAAAAACCCAGCAGCCTGGAAAAAAAAAGCATGCCCGCCACAATTCCTGTCCATTTAAAGAGGTTTCTGCTTGACATCGACTATCCCTCAAATCCCAACTTGCTTTCCTGTCTCAAAAAAGACGATTCGCGTTTTCTATCAACTGACGCGTTTTCCTGCTACAAAAATTCCCCTCCCTTGGAGGGGTGCCCGCAAGGGCGGGGTGGTCGCATATCGCCTCAACAAACTCACGGAGCAAAAGCCTCTAAATGGCAGAAACTCCACAGAAAAAACCACCCCGGCGCTTTGCGCCACCCCTCCACAGAAGAAACCACCCCGGCGCTTTGCGCCACCCCTCCACAGGAGGGGAATCCTCTGGCAAAGGGGTTCTGTGCCCTTACCCAGAGGAAAAGGAGCTTGCTGAAACGCAGACACTCTCTGCCCTCTTGTCTCAGGAGGCGTAACTAAACTTTAGTCTCACTGCGTCCTTTTTTTCAGTGAATTGCTGACTTTCACAGAATGCGGAAGCGAGCGTTAAGTGACAGCAGCGTTTAACGAACAGGAATTCGCAGCGTTAAGACATGCCAACGGTTCACATGCAGTAAGCCCGGAGGTTTTGGCATGTTAGCGAGAATGACAGTTCGTAGCTGCGAAAACGTGCGAGCTAAGCATCTGAGGAAGGCTATATCCTCCAAAAGAAACACCTCAGATATTGCTACGATTCATTCTCTCTCTAACCCTTGCCCTTGCCCTCACCCTAACCCTCTCCCAAAGGGAGAGGGGAGATGCCTGAAGAAGAGAGGGTTTGTTGGCTAGGGATAGAGCATTTACAGAGCGCTGACAAGCTGAATCCAAGTATTATGAAAACGCAAATCCAGCTCAGTCCCGTCCTGAAAAAAATAGCGTGTCTTGCCACCGCTCTTCTCCCAACGGATTTCATACTTCCGCCCTGCCTGATACAGCCTCCCCTGGCCTGCTCCCGTCAAGTCAATTTCCACAAGCTCCGTTCCCGGCACATTCACGTGCCTCGCGCTGCGCACAATTACCCGGTATGCGCTGTATTGCTCACCTGTCTCCCGGTCCTGATGAGCAATGCCGTTAATGAAGCGCAGATATACTCCTCTCTTTGCATCAAACCGGTAACTTACCTTGTTTTGGCTGTTATAATTTATTTCAATACTGTCTGCCAATTCATAGCCATCCGGCAGCCTGCTTTCTGTCACAATTTCGGCCTGCGGAGCAGCGGTGCTGCGAGTAGTGGCCAGCCTCTCCAGACTGGTGTAAAGGTTGTGGGGCGCCCGCCGTGATGAATCGCGAAATAAGTGGGTAGAGCCGGTTACTTCTTTAATCCCCAAACTGCTGACCAGTTTCTCGGTTCTGGCCGAATAGCCGGAGTGAACCACTATATTACCATGTTCCTTGGCCTGTGCAGCCAAATGCGGCCGCATGCTGCGGATCGGACCCACAATCACATCCTGCGCAAAAAGCCTATCATAAACTGCCAGGAAACGTGTCACGCCTCCTTCAGCCAAAAATTCATAAACAATACCGGCTTCCTGCAATCCGGACTGCGGTCTGGCTTTACTATAGTTGTCAACTACTACCATCACCGCTTCAACCCGTTGTATTACTTCACGTTGCGGCACAGCCGGCGATTCCTGTGCCGGTGGCGCCGGCACAGCCGGTTTACTGCCACAGCCTGCCGGCACCAATAACGTCAGCAATAAACCCAGTGCAAAAAACCATCTTTTCTTCATTATCCATCCTCCTCATTGCTAAGCAGACGCAAAAACTGAGGGGACCTTTATCTTATCCCCTCAGAAAAGAAGTTAATTAAAAGTTAGTTATTTATTTGTCAATACCTATTAGTCCGGCTTCCGACCGCTAATGATGGATCGTCTCGCCCGCAGATTCCCACAAGTCAGATCTCTAATAAAACAGCCCGGTGCGCATAATTAACAAGGCACTCATGCTGAAGAAAACTGAAATACCGTAGATCACTAAAACAGTCTGGCGATGCGAAAGGCCCCGATTCAGCAACCGGTGGTGAATATGCTTTTTATCGGCCTGAAAAATCGGCTTGTGCGCACAAAAACGACGAAAAATAGCAAAACAGGTATCGAAGATCGGCACACCTAAGACGACAATCGGCACAATAAAGGCCACTACAGTAATCCCTTTCAACAATCCGTAAACGGCCAAAACCGAGATCATAAAGCCGAGAAACATGCTGCCGGAATCCCCAAGGAAAATTTTTGCCGGAAAAAAATTATACCTAAGAAAACCAAAAACTGCACCGGCAAGAGCAATAGATAAAAGCGACACGGTGGTTTGACCCATTTGGTGAGAAATAAAAGCAAAAGTCAGAAGCGCAATAATAGAAACGCCGGAAGCTAAACCATCCAAACCATCTATCAAATTGACAGCATTGGTAACGGAAACTATCCAGAAAATAGTGAACGGCACACCCAAAATACCCAGATAAAAATAACCGTTAAACGGATTGCTGACAAGCTGGATCTGAATACCGGAGATGACCACAATAACAGCAGCCAGCGTCTGACCTAAAAGCTTGACTTTTGGCGAAATCCCACGGATATCGTCGGCCACACCAAGCAAGAGAATAAGCGTGCCGCCGGCAATCAGTCCCCCTACGCGCTGGTCATTGCCCAGCAAAAGAACTGCCGCAGCTAGAAAACCAAGGAAAACAGCCGGCCCACCTAAGCGAGGAATGACCCGATCATGAATTTTACGCTTGCCCGGCTTGTCCAGAGCTCCAATGCTGAAGGCGAGACGCGAGACAAGCGGTGTGGTGAACAGGGCAACAAAAAAAGCGATACCAAAAAGATAAAGATATTGCTGCATAATTAGTCCCCCTCAGGCAAATAAAGCCCTTTCTCTCTTTTTTCTCTAATAGCAATGCAAACCTGTCTTAGGCCTACAGTATGGTTTTATCACAAATATATACATTTTACAATCCCTAGTTTATAACTCCGAATGAAAAATCAGGCTTTACTTAACAGTGCTTCCTGCCACCGGCAAAAAGCCTTTGCTGAGTAATCGCGGCCAAAAAAGCCGGCATAATCCAAACGCGCAAAATGCGTTTAGGCTGTTGAACCAACCTAAAAAACCATTCCAGCCCCAACCGCTGATAAAATAGCGGTGCCCTCCTTAGGCGGCCGGAGAGAACGTCGAAAGATCCTCCCACAACCATCAGGATTTTTGCGCCGGAAGCAGCGCCGTACTCAGCTACAAACAGCTCTTGTCGAGGACTGCCGAGAGCGACGAAAACCAGATCGGCACCGGATGCAGCTATGCTGCCGGCAAGCTCCCCGTCTTGCGCCTGCGGCAGATACCCGTGAGCCGTTCCCGCGACCATCAACGAAGGATATCGATCCTTTAATTTAGCAGCGGCAGCGGCAGCCACCCCTTCTGCCGCGCCAAGCAGAAAAATCTTCTTTCCTTCCGCAGCCGCTAAGGCAACCAATTCCTCCATCAGATCTATACCGGTAACCCTTTCCCGAATTTGTCCGCCGCACAGCCGAGAGGCAAGCACAATTCCTACTCCGTCAGGAATCCTTAAATCAGCAGCAAGCAACGCCTTCTGCAGAGCACTGTTCCTGCGAGCGGAGAAACAGATTTCCGGATTGACGGAAGCAATAAAATGGGAACCGTTCTGGTTCAACTTCTCTTGTGCCCATGATACGGCCTCGGCAAGAGTAACCACATCGGTGGGGACGTCCAGAATAAATTCCTGCATAAGCAGCTCCGCCTTTACTTGAGGATAAATGCCAACACACGGCCGGCCCATTGCAGACCGTCTTGATAAAAAGCAAAACTTTTTTCCGACAAATGGCACCGCAGCCTTTCACGCGCCTGCCAACGCTCCAATGCTTGGGCAGTCAGCTGAACAGCCTCCGGTGCTCCAGGCTCCTCTGCGCTGCTCAAATCCAGCCGCTCTAAAAAAACGCGAACTTTACGGTCATAGGCAATACCCAGCAGCGGTACGGCGGCAAGAGCGGCAAAAATCAAGGCATGCAACCGCATAGCCAAAACTAAGCTAAATGAATTAAAAACGGCTAAAAGCTCTCGAGGAGCCAGCAGCTCACGCAAAATAAAGGTCGGAGACTTCATTAAAGCTGCCAGTTTTTCCGCTGCCGCCAAATCTTCTGGATAATGCATAGGCACAAGAACGGTGACGGCAGAAAGTTCGCGGGAGAGGCAATCAGCGGCGGCGGCAATTGAGCGCAATGTTTTTTCTTCCTCATGCCAGGAACGAACAGCAACCCCTACCACCGGCATACCGGCAGGCAGCGTCTCAATAAAAGCGGCAGCCCTTCCGTTTGGATCTGACGGAGCCAAGAGAAAAGCAGGGTCGACAGTTAAAGTCAGGGGAGATCGTGCGACACCAAGGCTGCGCAATTCATCCAAAGAGGCTTGATCCCGAACGGAAATCAGCGAGACGCGACTAACAATCAGTCTGGTTAGAAGCCGGTTGTAACTCTTACGAATGGGACCGATGCCCTGAGCATAAATGATGGTTTTTTTGCCAAACAAGCCTGCCAGCAGGACAAGCCCCAAGTAATAAAGGACGGAGAGCCCGCGTCCGGTACTGTCCTGCAAAAGACCGCCGCCGCCGCTTATCAGAGCATGAGAAGCTAAAATTTCGCGCATAACCGCCAAAAGATTAGTGCGGCTGACGGCATGAACAGCCAGACGGTCGATTGTAGCTTCAGGCTGCGCAGAGAGGACGGTAATATGCAGTGTTTCGCCCTGTTCGGCTGCCAGGGAACGCAATGTGGTTACTATGCCCTCCAGAATTGCCTCGTCACCGGCGTTGTTAAAACCATAATAACCGGAGATGACAATCTTTTTCATAAGATTTTCACCTTATTTTCCCAGACTCTGGTGAACAAGATAAATATGCCGTAGAGAATCAAGCCGACGACTACACCCGTCCAGAGACCGTTAAAAGAACGAAAAAGAGCGCTGTAAAAAGCAGTCGGCGTAGTAAAATGCATAAAAGTATTTGCCATGGAGACGGGAGCGACAGCGCCGATTACAACAAGGGCAGTAGTCATGGCAGAGCGGGAGCCTTTTGCCAGCAAAGTTAAACCCAGTAATGCCGCCGGATAAGCAAAGAGAAACTCCTTAAACCTGGGGCGGACAACTAAAATGGAGTCCAGCAGTACGCGCAGGTGCAACTCTAAGGCAAGCACAGGGACTCCGGGGACATTTCCGGTGCGAGCCACATAAAGAAAACCTACCATAACCAAGATTAGAAAAGACAATAAATATATAATTTTGATCGGACTGGAAAGAAAATCACTGATAACCCGCGCCAGTCGAGCCGGTGTCCAGTTTGTGACATGGCTGTAATAAATCCGACTGATTGCCAACGGGAGAAGCACCGCTAGCGGCAATACGTGAACCAGTTTAACGCCGCGGAAAAGCGCGGTACCGCCGGCAAAGTATGGGGTGGACGGCAGAGCTGCAACCAGAGCTCCTCCGGCAGCCACCAGCAAAAATGTGCGGCACATGGTAATTAAAGCCCAGCTAAGCGCTGTTATATTATCTTTGGCTGGAGAAGGCAACCTGTTTAACTGCTGACTTACCACAGCCAAAATACTAAAAAGCAACGCTGCCAGGACGGAGCCAACCTGCAATGCCACGTTGACAGAAAAAAGCGGAAACAAGATCATTAAAGCGGCAAAAGTACCGATGAAAACCAACCAAAGCATACATGTTTCTCGGCGCGAAATAGTATAAACAAGCAGGGCGGCGGCGGCGGCGAGGCCCTGCAGCATCAGCAAGAGCTGCAGCGGTTCGTGGCCGGGCAAGCTGACAGCCCGAGCCAAAGCTCCCCGATAACCGTTTGCAGCCAAACTCTTCGTCACGTTTTCTACAAACTCCAGTGATTCGGCCAGCGGATTTGCTTTGTCTAACGGCAAACGAATGTAAATAAGACGCACACGGCGTTCCTGGACAGAATTTACAATTGATTGAACAGGTCTTCCCGGCTGGTTCGGGTGGATCAAGATTGTTTGATAACCCAACAGAGCTGAGAGTTGGGAAATCCCCGCCGGTCGCTCGGTAAATTCAATAATTCCCAGCGCTTGGCCTGACTCGCGAATGACTTCTGCCGCAACCGTCAAATAATCCGGATAACCGGTTACTTCCGGCCCGTCAAACATGACTGCTGAAAGAAACTCCGGCGGCAACGCGAAAAATTCGTCCAGCGTCTCCCTTACGGCCGCTTCGCTAGTTAAAACCGCATTATCCGGCCGCGGCACCAGCCGCAGATCAGCTTCGCGCAAAAGAGCCACGTCAGCCGGGTCAAGGCCGATACGCAGGTTCAGCACACGGTCTAAATTTTCATCTATCTCAATCAGATAAGGCTGCCGGTTAAAGTAAGCACGGACAGGCTTCCGCAATTTGAGTTTCGCCTTATGTACAAGCCGCTCAGCCAATGCCTTATCTTCAAGTAAAAGGTAAGTAGTATTAGGCTGAATTTGCTTGCCTTCCGGCAACGGCAGCAGCACAGAATTGCTCTCCCCAAATAAGCGCCGGTCGTGAATAAGCTGACTGCCTGTGACGACAGTAAGAACGCCGTCGTGAACATAACGCTTTACATCTGCTTCCCTGATAGCTACAGCCGTTACACCTAAGGAGCGCAGCTTCCCCAGGATTTCCGCCGGCTCAAGATTGGTTTCCCAGGCAAGCTGCCGCACTTCTTCAAAGGCAATGCTGATTTCCACATCACGCCAACTCCACTCTGCGGCGTCGTTTTGCACAGCCGTATAAACACCGGCCAGAACACCGACGACAAAGAGCAAAATAAGAATGCTTTTCATCTTCCGCTCCTGCTCATTCATTCTGAAATATTTTCAACGCAAAGGCAGAATCCCGGCTAAGATTTTATTGCTGCGATGATGTTTGAGAGATTTCTTCTTCTTGCCAAAGCAAGTATCGCCGGACTGTCTCTTGCAGCACAGCTTCGTCAATCTTCACATATGACACAGAGTTAATATTAATACCCTGTCCTGGGAGGGTAACTGTAACAACTTCTTCTAAGTTAAGCTTGGCTGCTCGGCGGCTAAAAGCCAAAAGCTGCTGCAGCGACATATCGGTACGAATATGAGTGGCTGCTTCTTCCAGCAATCTGGGCAGCTTCAGCAATGTTCTGGGGCGAAGCAGTTCAGCGGAAACCAGCTTAAGAAATTCCTGCTGCCGACGCATTCTGCCAAAATCACCTTCCGCATCGCTGCGGTAACGAACATATTGCAGAGCCTGTTCACCGCTGAGGAGCTGTTTGCCTGCCCTAAGATTGATAGGATTTTTCACCGACAAGTGCACCATCCGGCGAGGCACGTCCACTTCAACGCCACCAAGAATATCTACCAAGCTGGCAAAACCGTCAAAGTTGGTAAAGACATAATGCTGCAACTGAACGCCCAGCAGCGCCTCCACCGTTTTTTTCATTTGCATAGTTCCATCTTTGTAGCTCATCACGTGATTCAGCTTATCCTGACCCCTTCCCGGTATCTCTACTCGGGCGTCGCGTGGAATAGAAATCAGGGAAACCTTGCCTGCATCTTCATTGACGCTCATCACCATAATCGTGTCTGCCCGGGATTGATCAAGACCCAAAAGCAGGATATTAGTAATATTTTTCTCCTGACTGGGATTGTTTGCCTGCGGGAGAGGTGAACTGTTGGCAACTCCGGGATTATCATGGATGCGCAACCAGACAGAACAACCCCAGGTTACAACCGAAAGTACTCCCAGCAGAATAAATGTGAATGCGTATTTACCACCCTTTTTCAAGAAAAAGCACCACCTTCTCTATCTACAACGCTATAATTATACTGGATTCGCCACCTTCTGACAATGGAAAAGAAATACTTTTAAAAGGTCTGCTGTTCCTTTGGCAGAACTTTATCTCAGAATGCCCGCGAAAACAGGGGAGACAACTGCGTCCCCCCTTATCTCTGTAAGCGGCAAACAATTCCCTGCATATATAACTAAGCCCCCGCATTTAACTCGCAGGGGCTTATCCGTTTAACTTTCCAGCCAGACAGTCACATTTTGCGTAGTGCTGGTATTTCTATCTAAGCCGACCATTTGTTTGAGCAACTCATTTATTGCCTTATTTAAACGTTCCGCCTCTTCACCGCTTGCGACAAGACGCTGCCTTGCCAATCGTTCATAGTAAGTCAATTTCTCAGCATAATCGTTTGTTATATCCACAAGATGCTGCTCTTCTGCAATCAATCTGCCAAGCGAGGTTGTTCCTGCGACAAACCGGTTTGCCTGCACAAACGGTACTTCGAACTGATGAATCCGAATCAAGCGTCCGTCATGTGTAAGGATTGTCTGCTCCATAATAGGCGTCGCACCCTGCAATCTGGCATCTGAAGCCAGGATTTGCGAAGCAGTAGCCAGTTGTTGCACATTTATTTTGACTACCGTATTTTCCGTGACTCGCCTTCGATTAACGAAAATTTGTGGTTCCGGCAAAACGAGTTCCTGAAAATTCACCTGCTGAGGCTGCAGAGAAGGTGTCACAGGAGTCGGTGTCAAAGGAGCGGGTTTTTTTACAGCATTCGACAAGCTGCCTTGCTGAACTCGTTGCTGCGCCGACAATTTTTCAGACCTCTCACGCCTTAAAGGAGTCGACTCCTGTTTTTGACGCTCACTAACTACTATTGCGGCAGACTGCTCTAGCAAAGGAGCTGACGGCAAACTACCGGGCTGCGCCGGGATAACCTCCCCAGGCATTTCCGCCGGCAAATCATCAATTGTTTGAGCAGGCTTTTGGGGAATTTCTTCTTCCGCCGGCAACCTTTGCGGCGGCAGATTCTCCCCTTTAGTTTCCATGACAGGATGCAAAGCAGCAGGCGCATTGTCGGTGAAAGGGGCAAGAGCACCTCCGATTAGGCCACCACTGCCATAACTGCTTATAATAAGTCCGTTAATTCCAAAGAGAAAAAGAATGGAGGCAGCCAATGCCAACGAACGCAACGGCATCCGAAAGAGACGACGCTCCGTTTCAAACTGTTCCAACCTCAAGCGAGCCATTACCTGTGCGGAAAAATCGGGCGGCGGCGGAGCAACAGGCCGTTTTAGTTTGCAAAGAGCAGTTATAACTTGTTTCGTTTCCATAACACGACGTGAACAAGGAAGACAGCCGTCTAAATGTGCTTGAAATTCATGCTGACGATCCGACAGCATCCCGTCCAGCCAGTCAGACATCAAGCTTTTAACTTCTCTGCACTTCACGAGCTTTTACTCTCCTTTCCGAGTGAACATGACCATTTTCATGTTCGGCATCTCCATAGTTGAGCTTTATACCTGCATCGGCAGCTCTTCTCATCACAAGCTTACGCAAGGCTTCTTTGGCTCGGCTGAGACGTGAACGAACCGTACCAAGCGAACAGTTGAGCGTAACGGCAATTTCTTCATAAGAAAGTTCCTCAACTTCGCGCAACAACAAAACCGCTTTTTGTTCTTTGGATAAATCATCAAGAGCCTTTTGCATAAATTCACTCAAATGCAAATCCATAGTCATCCGTTCAGGGTCATGTTCGGAGCAAGGGACTTCCCGCAGCATCTTCCCTTCTCCCGTCTGGAACGGTTCATCCAATGAAAAAGAAGTTCCCACGCGTTGCTTACGTTGGCCGTTAAGCCAAACATTGACAGTAATCCGATGCAGCCAAGTGCCAAAATCGGCATCGCCGCGAAAATTTTCCAAGGCGCGGTAAGCTCTGATAAAGGCTTCCTGCGCTAAATCCTGGGCATCTGTGTGATTGCCTGTCAATCTTTGGGCAAGCGCATAGACTCGCCCCTGGTAAATATTTACAAGCTGCTCAAAAGCCGTTAAGTCCTTTTTTTGGGCTCTAGAAATTAACTGCGTGACAGCCTCCATGACAAAACTCCTCTGCCAGCACAGCAACTTTACCCTATAACAGTTTGACACAATCTGTTAGGGCAAAAGTTCCAGCGTCAGCCTCTTTTTTCAAGTATAGCAAAAATATTCCTCTCTTGCCATGCACAGTTGCAACTTCAATCTTCGTCTTGCGTTGAGCTTGTCTGAAAATAAATAGGGTTTGTAAAAATCCAAGGTTTTTTGTGGATGTAAACTTCCAAGCGATATGTACCGGGCTGAGTCACCCTGATGCTCACATTGCAGCCGGGGATTTCATCAAGAAGCTTTCCATTATGAATGATTCTGTGGCGCACGCGTCCCCTGAATTCATGGGGACAATTAATTAGCAGAAAGGCATTGTCGGTGAAGGGCACGGTTTGACCAATGGGGTATTCGTGATCGCCACTGCTCGCGGCAAAAAGAAAACCGGTGGGATCTGCAACCCGGCAATTAACGATAAAAGAGCGCCCAGAGCGAAGCGCCCCATAGACTTGCTGCTTGGCCTCCGTAAATTTGTCTGAAAGGGGGCTATCCAATAACAGGCAGTTATTGATCGTACGAAAAAGAAAATCGTAAGGGAAAATGGTACGACGGATAAGTCCGCGGCGAATTGGCCAAGCATGGGCATCGCTGCCGGCAATTGCGACTAACCTTCGCTGCATGGAAATTTGGTCAAAGCGCGCCAATGACTGAGGACAAGGTCCGCAGATCGGACCGTATGGATTAAGGTAGGCATAAAATAAACCCTGTGGGATGCTTCTCACTCCGTCACGCCACTGCGAACACCAATTCCATACTTCCATCCCTGTAAAACCGCTAATCTCCCATTTTGACCAGCAAAAATTCTGGTTATTAAAAACGATTGGAGAGCCTTTTTCAAAAGGATGAGCGATAAAGCCCAGCCCGTTTTGACTGTTTACGGCATCAATCACCTGCTGAGGGTCGCTGTCGTTTGGCTGGATCTCAGTCGTGATGCCTAGTGCCAAATAGTGATGCTTAGCATAATTAATCTCGCTCCCCACCAGGACAAGCACATCATCAATAAAGCCTTCTTCAGGAAGCCCTTCCAGACTATTATGGTCTGTGATAATTACATAAGTAAGGCCGGCAGCCTTAGCCGCTCGGGCAATTTCCGTGATACTGCTGTTACCATCAGAGTAGTTACTATGAACATGAATATTGCCCAAGAGCTGATACATCCTGCCCTCCCGCTGACACATAACGAGTCAGCGTGGAAAGTGCTAAAAACACCTGAATTTATTCGCTTTTTGGCATATTTGTAGTAGCTTTAATCCTCGTTATGTGATACAATATACGTAACGAG